>ERZ1740052.217-NODE-217-length-20006-cov-10.968272_pt1 | contig 20006 bp, 13 predicted proteins | sample MGYA00581750_ERZ1740052 | MGnify/ENA primary metagenome ERZ1740052 (study PRJEB43018, sample SAMN04849743) | marine metagenome | isolation source: floating plastic debris | place: Pacific Ocean | collected 2008-08-30 | study: EMG produced TPA metagenomics...
CCCATTCTCCCATGCCCAATCCCTCATGCCCCAATTAAAACGGTAAAAACTGAAGCAACAAAGAACTTACACTTCCAACAAAGTCTACTAAAGTTGGTTTAGATGGACGTACTTTTCCTTCTTGGGGTGCTTGCACTTCTAAAATAAATACTTTTGCTGTCTGCAATCCAGTGATGTCTTTCTGAGATTTGAACAGCTTTTGAGCAAATTGAGCATCTTGAATAGCACCTTTGCTATCTAACATATGATATCGAGCAATACCGCGAGCTAAGTAAGCTCCCGCATAATCGGGTTTAGCATCAATGGCTTGATTAAAATATTGTGTTGCTTGCACTAAATTACCTTTTTCTGCGGAAGCTATACCCCAAGCATAAAATTGTTCTGGCTTAGCTACTTTCGATGTTATGCCAGTCGCTCCTTGTAAATTAGCGCTATCTACGTCTATATCTGTTAGCTGTGCATTTACAAGATAAGTGTTTCTTAAGTCGGCACCTAATAAATTTACACGACTGAGTTTCGCACCATTCAAATTTGCGCCGAATAACCCAGCACCGCTTAAATTAGCATCGCGCAAATCGGCACCATTCAAATTTGCGCGGCTGAGATTTGCACCGCTTAAATTTGCACCACGTAAATCCGCCCCAGATAAATCGGACATTACCAAACCCGCACCGCTCAAATCGCAGTTTGGACATTGTTTGGTTGCTAGTAACTGTCTAACATGTTCGGGATTTGCTGCTTGGGCTGTGGTTGCGAAACTAAGACTTGAAAGAAATACGATTGTACCTATAGCGAATTGATTTTTCATAGTAGGTTAATAGATAGCAGTATGTTTTTCTGACTACCCAGCTTAACCGATAAAAACTAATACTATAGTCTCGTAAATCCTAAGTAAAAACTAGTAGAAAATAGATTTAGCTCAAATCTTAAATACTCTAGTTATCAATTTTCGTCTTTTTGAGCCACAAACCTAATTTGGTTTTGTACACCTTCTTCAGTAATCTCACTAAGAGAGAATAAACCTGTTAACGTGCATAAATGGAGAGTCAACGTTAAACCAATCGCCAGTAGAAGTTTCTCACACATAATAATTACCCTGAGCAAACTATAAACGTATCCGTATTTTTGCTTTAGTTATAACTCATCTTTTCCATAATCTAAGTGAAAACCCAAACAAACCAAGTGATTTCAGTCTGGATATAAAGTGACTGAAATCACGATGGGATTGAGAGTTAGGAGTTAAGAGTTAGGAATTAGGAGTTAGGAGTTAGGAGTTAGGAATTAGGAGTTAGGAGTAAATGTGGAAATAGAGTAAGCGGGTATTTATGTAAACATATTGCTTTTCCGCATTTAATCCTCTATGCCCTATGCCCTATGCCCTATGCGCCATAGTCAATAACAAAGGCTTTTATCTAGCTATACATGGAAAGTAACAATAAATTAACAAATAAGTGTTTTTTCTTGAAGGGTAAAGTAAATATGGTGAATGGGTAGGTTGATAGCACAGCACTAAAAATTTTAGGCTGAAGCTTGAAAATGCAGAAAAGTTGTTAAATTTATTAAAAGTAAGGAGAAAAAAATGGAGACAGAATACAAGGAACCACAAAAGGTTGACACTGCTTTACAAAACGAGATGCCAGCTTTAGATGGTACTAACCCCCAGACTCTAGCTAAGTTACCACCTGCTGAAACATCTGATAACCAATTAGAAATGGTTGGTGCAAATATATCTAAATTCTTGGCAGAGATTCCTGAAGACTTAAACAAGTTTTACAGCGCTTATAAAACACCACTTATCGGGCTGACGGTATTTTTAGCATCATTCGTAGCTTTGAGAGTTGTGTTAGCAATGCTCGCTGCGATAAACGATATTCCTTTGGTATCTCCTGTTTTTGAGTTGATTGGAATTGGATATAGTGGTTGGTTTACATTCCGCTACCTACTTAAAGCACCAACTAGAAAAGAATTAGCCGCTGAAATTGAGTCGTTTAAAAAACAAATAACAGGTAAAAATAATACTGAATCTTTGAATTAAGTTTCTAAGACTTTCTTTAGAAATTTCTTCATGATTGCCATAATTCTATAAACCCGGTTTCTTAAATAAGCCGGGTTTTTGAGTGCATTTCATTCCAAAGTTAAAATAATTTTTCCTTATGATTATATCTTGCGAGAGAGAAAAAACCATAAGTATTTAAGCTAAGTCACTTCTAACGATAGTATCTTCTTTGCCATCTGTTAACCTAATCTAGTTTTAGAAGTTAATTAAGAAACTATTTAATAAGGAGCAGTACTAATGGCTGATAAAAATAAAGCTGTAGATTCATCCAACCGCGTTCAGGAAGACAAATACGATAGAGGTATAGTTCCTGCTGAGACTGCGGCTCGTAGAGAAAGAGAGAAAGACAATTACAAACATACTCCTGACAAAGAAGAAGACCTAAGTTTAGATACTACTCAAGGCTTCACTGTAGATAAAGAAGGTTTAGCTAATAATTACGCGGTTGAGCCGGAAATGTACTACGAAGAACCCGGTGATGCTAAAGCACAAGCAGAAAAAGAAGCTGCACAACGTGCTGAGGAACTTAAGGAAGTTAATGAAGAAAAAGATGGCGATTTAACAATGGAAGCTGACACTCGCGGTAAAGGTCCTGGTGCGATATAATTTGTTGAATATTCGCAGAAAATCAAAAGTCAAAAATCAAGAACATTATCGCCTTTTTGATTTTTGACTTTTGATTAGGGAGTAAGAAATAGGAAATAGAGAATAGTTTGAAAAAGCTTTCAAAAAATATTTTGTTAGCAACAATTAATATTAAATTGTATAAACCCGGTATCTTAAAGACACTGGGTTTATATATTATTACAAATAATTCAATTAGGTTTAAATTGTAAATGATTCTATTTTTGGTTGATGCCATTCCCTTTGATAGCGTTCTGCAACTAACGGTTTAACTACGAATTTGGGTGGTGTACCTTCTTTAACATCAATGCGAAGTCCTGAATAAGGTCTTCTTTTATGGGAACCAGAACCGTTACGACCTAAAAAAAGATGCGAACGCGCTATTATTTTAGATTCTTTCTCATCGCTTATTGGGAAATAATTGCACAAATCTGCTCCTTCTTTCCGCTGTCGTCGCAAGCTATGCCCGCTGCCTCCGCAAACTATCCAGTTAATGTTGGAGTCAGCATTATTTGTATCTAATGTTTCTATATGTTCCATACAGTGAGCGTGTCCGTTCAACACTAAATCCACAATAGGACGACCTTGAGTTAAGAAATTAACCTCGCTAGCAACTGCATTAAGTACCTTTCGGATGCGGCTACGAACTGCGAGAGTTTGAGCTTGTTGGCATTTAGTTGCTTCAGTCACGTAGGGAGGATGATGAAAATAAACTACTCTTCCCCGTACTTCTGATGAATTCCAAGAATTTATTAAACGCTGCTTTAGCCACTCAAGCTGTTCGGTATCAACAACTGTATTTCTAGGAGTATTTAATTGCTTCTCAATATCAACAATCATTTCCTCGATTTGCGACAGGTTAGACTGTAAATCATCGATTTGTTCTGCATCGCTGGGCTTATTCGGATTTAGTTTTTCAGAAGTTTCACGTATCTTTTGCTGTTCTCGTTCTAACTCCGAGCGTCTCTTTTGCAATGATAAACGATAAACTTGCCCTTCTTTTGTATCTGGTAAAGGAAGGGGTTCATTGATAGTATTAGAATCTAAAGCGAAAAAATCTATTCCACCATAGCGGAATGTATAGTAACGATTGGGAAGACGGGTAAATTGCCCCGGTAGGTAACGAAGACATCTTCGTGTATCTGTTTTAGCGGTATAGTATTTGTCCAAATGACGTGCTAATTCACCTGGAAAATTAAACTTACTTAAATAATCGAAAAATGCTCGTGCAAATGCATCACCTTAAAAGGAACCGTGTCTGCCAACTTCAATATCTAATTTTGACGGAATAAAGCGACGAAACGGTAAAGTTGTTGCCGATATTAAGCTAAATATAATTGGTAAGTCATAATAATCGTGGTTTCCAAGTACGGGCAATATAGGCTTCTTGAAAACCATTTCGTCGTAAGTAATTTTTTTGTAATTTTCTCCGCCTACAATAAGTTCTCGATAGGGTTTAATAAAGTTCTTGGGGTAGTATTCGCTTGAACCCACTTGATAAACAACATCGCCCGTATGCAGCATAAACCGACATTCATTGTAGTGGGGTATCATGAGTTCGGCAATTCTCCTCATCGGGCTATGCCCCCGGTGGGAACCGGTACCGCTATCACCTACTACTAAAAAAGAAAATTCTACATCATCGGTTTTGCCATCATCTATAACTAAACTTGTTTGATCTATATTTCGTTCAACTATTGCGGAGTCTCCCCACTTTACCCGCTGCTTCATCTTACGAATTTTTTCAGCGATTGTAGGTTCGGATACAAATTTCAATGCTATTTACTCCTAAGTTCTTAACTGACATTTTTTGTAAAATGATTCTTCTTCTTATTCACTAATATCTTATTAATAGAATGATTTCTTCTTTCTAGAGTCGGGTTTATTTTTTTTAATTTTAAGTCTGGCGGAAGTCTGACACAAAATCAAATTAATTATCTCATAGCCCATCAGTAAGTATAATTCCCCGCTACAAGAATGAATCAATAATGATTTTAAATATCAACTTAGGTATCTGAAGCGAGTTTGCATCAAAATTGATTGTTTTAGTATCACAGCAATTGCATTGATTAAAACCAGTTTTATTATTGTCAGTCCCGTCAGTAATTATTATGCAGCATTAATAAATAGTTGTAGGTTGGGTTAAGTTATAGCAACCCAAAACCCGTGTTGGGTTATTCTAGGAGAACGCGCTCGCGGCAAGCATCCCGGTATGAACACTTACACCACGTTCAGCCAAACCTATGAAGCTAACCAAATATATAACTTTAATTTTTTCTATTCCCTATTCCCTATTCCCTACTTAAATAAAAAACCACCCGCAAAAAATTAATTATTCTTTATAATTTACGATTTATTTTTCCCACCATTCTACCAGGAATCAAGATAATAACTTCCATCTGAGATGTAATTTTTAGCGTCTCTACATTTTACTGCGAAATATTTAACAAAAGTTAGTTAAGTAATGTTAAAAAAAACCGAAATTGACTTGACCAAAATAGTGTAAGTTAATCCTTCAGGTCGCGAACTGCGGTAGTCTATATAAGGAATATATCTCCTCCCAGCCACAAATTGGTTTATGACATCAGTTGTTTCTAGTTCTATCACTACAATTCGCATCGGTTCTCGTAAAAGCCAGCTCGCTCTTATCCAAACACATTGGGTAAAAGAACAACTTTCACTGAAGTTTCCCAACATCCAGTTTGAAGTTCACACCATGTCTACCAAGGGTGACAAAATCTTGGATGTGCCTTTAGCGAAGATTGGTGACAAAGCATTATTCACCAAAGAACTGGAATTGGGAATGATGAATCGGGAGATTGACTTTGCAGTTCATTCTCTAAAGGATTTACCTACTCGTTTGCCAGAAGGATTGGGTTTGGCGACGATTACCGAACGAGAAAACCCCGCTGATGCTTTGGTTGTGCATGAAAAGCACAAAGACAAACAGATCGAAACCTTACCAGAAGGTGCGGTTATCGGTACATCTTCTCTACGACGCTTGGCGCAATTGCGGCATCATTTTCCTCACTTCGAGTTTAAAGATGTACGCGGTAACTTGAATACCCGTCTTGCCAAACTTGACGAAGGGGAATACGACGCTTTAATTTTGGCAGCAGCTGGATTGGGACGCTTGGGAATGGCAGAGCGCATCCATCAAGTTATTCCTAAAGAAATATCCCTTCACGCAGTCGGACAAGGTGCATTGGGTATCGAATGCCTTGCCGATAACGAAAAACTGATATCCTTGCTCAAAGCAATCGAACATCCCCAAACTCGCGATCGCTGTCTTGCAGAAAGAGCTTTCCTTCGCGAATTAGAAGGCGGTTGTCAAGTACCTATCGGCGTAAATACTGAAATTAACGGTGACGAACTTACTCTAACTGGATTAGTCGCCAGCCTAGATGGTACAAAGCGTATTGAAGACACAGTTTCCGGTTCCTTATCCGAACCAGAGAAAATAGGAACCGAACTAGCACAGCGTTTGCGCGAACAAGGAGCGCAGGAAATCTTAGATGAGATTTTCGCCACCCTCGATCGCAGTTAGGAGTTAGTAGTTAGTAGTTAGTGGTTAGTGGTTAGTAGTTAGGAACTGGGATTGAGAGTTAGCCTAAAAAGCTAGGTAAATTGACAATTATCGACTAACAACTATCAACCAACCACCAACAACTGATAACTTATAACTGACAACCGATAACTGATAACTGAAATGCGGATTCTATTTGTGGCGGCGGAAGCGGCTCCTGTGGCGAAAGTTGGCGGAATGGGTGATGTTGTGGGTGCATTACCAAAGATTTTGCGGAAAATGGGACATGATGTACGGATATTCATGCCCTACTACGGTTTTCTGCCGGATAAGATGGAAATTCCTTCCGAACCTGTTTGGAAGGGAAATGCCATGTTTAATGATTTTGCAGTTTACGAATCTGTGCTTCCCGGTACTGATGTTCCCTTATATTTGTTTGGACATCCGGCTTTCGATCCGCGCAAAGTTTATGGTGGTGATGATGAAGATTGGCGCTTCACTTTCTTTGCTAATGGTGCTGCCGAGTTTTGCTGGAATTACTGGAAGCCCGAAATAGTTCACTGTCACGACTGGCATACGGGGATGCTTCCAGTGTGGCTGCATCAATCTCCCGATATTAGTACCGTATTTACCATTCACAACTTAGCTTATCAAGGGCCTTGGTACTGGTATTTAGAGAAAATTACCTGGTGTCCGTGGTATATGCAGGGGCATAACACTATGGCTGCTGCGGTGCAGTTTGCGGATAAAGTAACTACTGTTTCTCCAACTTATGCCGAGCAAATAAAGACAGCCGATTATGGCGAAACCTTAGAAGGTTTGTTGTCATTTATAAGTGGTAAATTATCGGGTATTGTCAATGGTATAGATACCGAAGTTTACGACCCAGAAACAGACAAGTATATTGAAGAGAATTTTACGAGTGAAAGTTTAGATAAGCGCAAGCCGAATAAAATCGCTTTGCAAGAAGAATTGGGATTAGAAGTTAATAAAAATGCCTTTTTAATTGGGATGGTATCCCGTTTAGTAGAACAGAAAGGCATCGATCTAATGTTGCAGGTGCTCGATAAATTTTTATCCTATACAGATGCTCAGTTCATAGTATTGGGAACGGGAGACAGAAATTACGAAACCCAACTGTGGCAAATGGCATCTCGTTTTCCCGGACGGATGGCAAGCTATATACTTTATAACGATGCTTTGGCTCGTCGTATTTACGCTGGTAGCGATGCATTCTTAATGCCCAGTCGTTTTGAACCCTGCGGTATCAGTCAAATGCTAGCAATGCGTTACGGTTGCGTCCCGATTGTCCGCCGTACAGGGGGATTGGTAGATACAGTATCCCATCACGACCCCACGAATCAAGCAGGTACGGGTTATTGCTTCGATCGCTACGAAGCATTAGATCAATATACCTGTATGGTGCGAGCTTGGGAAGGCTTCCGCTTCAAACCGCAATGGCAAGAATTGCAGAAACGGGGTATGAGTCAAAACTTCAGTTGGGAGCTTTCGGCTAAGAAATATGTGAGTCTATATCGTTCGCTGTTGGGTTTACCGGAAGTTGAAGAGAAGAAAGATAAGAAAGATGTGGCTGTGAAGTCTTGATAGATTCCGTGTGAGATTTGCAACTACCAAGGATTGCAAACCCTTGGCTAATAGTAAAAGTCATCTTTAGAAGACTGTTTTTGAGTCTCAAAAGGTAGACTTTTTGACTGGGTAAATTTTATCAGTCCTCTAGAAGAGGACTTATGCTATTAGCCTGGGATTTACAATCCCAGGTGATTTGTTTTTGTAAGGAGTATTTAAGTCCTAATCCAAAATCCCAAAAAAAACGCATCGACGTAAAAATCTAAAATTAAATGTGGGATTTATCTATGCAATAGATAACGGTTAATTAAAGAATTAATTATTTTCAGAATAAAAATACTGATATCTTGCACCATTCGCAACAAGAGCCGGAGACTCTTGATTTGGTTCCCAGGTTGAACCTGGGAACTAGGGTTTTGAGGCTCTGCCTCGGGCTACTGAGAATGGTGCAAGATGTGAAAATAGTAAAGCTTCAGTATTTTCTCTGAAATTTATCTGAAATAAAAGCATATTGTATAAATCAATGGCCGATCGAGTTATCCGTATTTCTTCTAATTATTTTTATTTCAATAAAGATTACTCCTAACCCCTACCCAATTCAAAATTATTCGGTCACAATTAATAATTAGTTACGGAACTAAAATAAAGCTGCTAAAACTAAATACTGCCTAATAAACTGTTTGAGTTAATCATTGTCTAATTTTAAATCACAGTTTGATCGGAATAATTTTGAGTTTGAGTGCCTAATTTGATTGACTATTACATCCTCAAGGAAAAATGAGTTTTTAAATAGGTTTAACTTTAAATCTATCTAGGGCACATTTTTACCCGAGAAAAAATAGTTTTTTAGGGAATTGTATCTTACCATTAGAAAATCAAAATGAAACAAATTTTAGAGTTAATTGAATACAGAAAGCAAGAATTTAGTCAGTTACCATTTTTTGAATATCTGCGAGATAAAAATATAGATCCTCGACAAAAACTCACTTTTGCTCCAGTTATTTCCCCTTTAGCTATGGGTTTTGGAGAATTATGTAAGGAAGTATTTAGAAAAGAGCCAACAAACGATCGGGTTCAGGAGCTAATAAATAAGCATACATATGAAGAACATTACCATTGGTTATGGCTTTTAGAAGATATGGAAAAGCTAGGGCTTGACCAAACTATGCGCTTCAGCGAAGCTTTAAAATTTATTTGGAGTCCTAATACTAAGAGTAATCGTTTTGTTTGTTCTTTGTTTGAAAGATACGCTTTTCAAGCCGATCCTCTTCTAAAATTAGTAGTCATTCAGGTAGCAGAAGTAACTGGAAATGTGTTCTTCTATGAAACTAAAAAAGTAGCTCAACAACTTTCTGAAATAACCAAGGAAGAATATCGTTATTTCGGTATGTGTCACATGGATAAGGAACTAAATCACAATCTAAATAGAACAGAAGTGGTATCTTATCTGAACGAAATACAAATTAATGAAGAAACTCGGATGCAGGCAACAGAAATTGTAGAGCAACTTTTTGATGCTTTTACAGATGTTGTTGATGAATATCTTGTTTATGCTACAAAAGAGCATCAAAAACAATTAGTTCTTCAGTGATTTATGCGATAGCAATTTACTCACCTATTATAGGTGAGTTTTTTTTTAATACTTTTTAAATTCCAAATAACATGAATAAATATATAAACTTTGACTATTTAATAATTGGTGGTGGTCCAGCAGGACTTCAATTAGGTTATTTTTTAGAAAAATCCAATCGAAGCTATCTAATATTAGAAGGTGGAAAAAATGTCGGAACCTTTTTTAAAAAGTATCCCGTACATCGCAAGCTTATTTCAATAAATAAAGTTTATACAGGATATGACAATCCAGAAATAAATTTGAGATGGGATTGGAATTCTTTACTAAGTGATAGTGAAGAAATGCTATTTAAGAATTACAGCAAACGGTATTTTCCAAATGCAGATAACTTAGTAGAGTACCTGAATGATTTTGCAAATTATTTCAAGATTAAAATTCAGTATGATACTAAAGTTGTAAAAATATCAAAGCAAGATTGTTTTAAAATTACAGATAGTCGTGGTAATATTTATTGTTCAAAGCATCTGATAATTGCTACTGGTTTTACTAAACCTTACGTTCCTGCAATTCCTGGTATTGAATTCGCTGAGAATTATACGGAAGTTTCTGTTAATCCAGAAGATTTTATTAATGAAAAAGTATTGATTATTGGTAAAGGTAATTCTGGCTTTGAAACTGCTGATGCTCTAGTTGACACAACAGCACAAATTCATTTAGCCAGCCCTAATCCTATAAAAATGGCATGGGAAACTAAATATGTGGGAAATTTAAGGGCAGTAAATAACAATATCTTAGATACTTATCAACTTAAATCCCAGAATGTAATCATTGATGCAACAATTGATAATATCAAACGTGAAAATGACAAGTTTGTAGTATCTTTTAACTATACACACGCCCATCAAGAAAAAGAAGACTTAATTTATGATCGTGTAATAGTATGTACGGGTTGGCGCTTTGACGCTTCTATTTTCGATGATAATTGTAAACCAAAGTTAACAATTAACAATCGTTTTCCAGAACAAACATCAGAATGGGAATCCACCAATATTAAAGACTTGTATTTCGCAGGTGTCCTAATGCATATGCGAGATTTCAAGAAAAAACAATCCGGCTTTATTCATGGATTTCGTCATAATATCCGTGCTTTACATCATATTTTGGAGCAGAAATATCAGAATAAAGACTTACCAAGTCAAACTATTAGCCTTACTCCAGAAAAAATTGTTGATGCAATTATCAAACGTGTTAATGTTAGTGCGGGCTTGTGGCAACAAACTGGTTTCTTATGCGATGTAATTGTAATCTCAAATGAAGATAAATATGCACAATACTACCAAGAACTTCCTACTGATTATGTACATGACAGTGAATTAGGAAAGAATAATCATTATTATACTATTACTTTAGAGTTCGGTTTAGATATCTTCAAAGCGAATAAAAATCCTTTTGCGATAGAGCGCGTACACAAGGAAAATATAAAAGCAGCATCAGAAAGCGCATTCGTTCACCCAATTATTCGCCGCTTTTCTCAAGGTAAATTAGTTGCAGAACACCACGTTATTGAAGACCTTGCTAGTGAATGGTTAGAGGATGTACATATTCAACCTTTACTGGATTTTTTCAATATTCATATACCAGATTATTCCAAAACTATGCAGCTAGAAATAAACAAACAAATATCAAATTTAGAAGTTGTAGCCCCTTCCGGTGTCGGTCAATAGTTTAGTTTGTCATAACCTTGTTTTATATAAAATTAAAACTTTGGTTTATGGCCAATCTAGTTCATGTAAAATCATATTTTTATTTAGCTCGTCATCAGGCGGGCTATCTTTATATAGTAATGGCATTAATCTATTTTCAACTCTAAATATAATGATAGGACTTATGCAATCGCAACGAAGCGCGTAGCGTATCCTTAATGGTAAATAATATTAGGTATTACAGACGTTTACATATCCCCAAACCCGCTAATATGGGGGTTTTTACGTAAGTCCTAAATCAATCATATTTTATTCTTAATTATAAGTAAAATAAATTTTGAATATTCCTGAAAAGTTAATTGTTTGCATGAAGTTATAAGTAATACAGTCATTATAATTAATCTCCTTATTAGGGGCATATTGGGAGCATCTCAATTTTTAACGAACATTCTACCCGACACCCTGTAAGGGTGCGGCTATATCTACAAAGCCCACCTGCGTGGGCTAAAAGAATTATTAGCCGACGCAGGTGGGCTTTGTTTTTATAGCCCCAGGCTTCTAGCCTGTGGGCTTTTTGAAAAATTGGGATGCTCCCGGCATATTTTTCCTCGATCGCGAGAAACTTGATGCTCCTCATGTGTGTTTTATTTAAAATGGCTATACTTTCGCTTTAAATAAACTATTAATAAATATTTTATTTATTGAGAATTAGGGCGATCTACCACAATTAACAAAAGCTACTGGCTTTTGTCTGCAATTTATTCACCATATTTTAAGTAGATCGCAATGCTATATCGTAATTTTCAAACTCAAGCTGAATTAGATGCTCAATACGATGCTGAGAAACTAGGACTTGATTTAGCTTCTTATATTGATTTTTATATTTCAAATAGCCAGAAAGTATGCGAAGAACTTACCTGCCATCTTAATATTCCTTTTGGTCCAACCTTAGCCGAAAATTTAGATATTTTTCCTGCATCTGAACCAAATGCGCCTATTTTAGTATTTATTCACGGTGGTTACTGGAAAATGCTCAGTAGTAAAGAGTTTAGCTTTGTTGCAAAAGGTCCTGTGAGTGCTGGCGTAACAGTTATAGTTATCAATTATGAATTATGCCCAAAAGTCACCATTGACGAAATTGTTCGGCAAAACCGTGCTGCCATAAGTTGGATCTATCGAAATGCCGAAAGCTTTGGTGGCGATCCTAACAGAATCTATGTATCAGGTCATTCAGCAGGTGGTCATTTGACCGCTATGATGATGGCTACAGATTGGGAAAATAACTATGGATTACCAAATAATATAGTTAAGGGTGGATGCGCTATTAGTGGTTTATTCGATCTAATGCCCTTCCCTTATACCTGGTTACAACCTTCTCTACAATTGACTTGGGGTGAAGTTCTTCGTAACAGCCCTATTCGTCATATTCCGGAAAAAGCCGGACAGCTTATTATTACATATGGTGAAGAAGAGACTTCAGAATTTCATCGTCAATCACAAGATTTTTTAAAAGAATGGAATGCAAAAGGACTTGAGGGTAAGTATTTACCACAACCTGGGAAAAATCATTTAACCGCAATTAATGGTTTCCTGAATGCCGAAAGCCCACTTTGTAAGGCAATCTTAGAGTTAATTGTCAGTCAAAAAGTAATAATAGGACTTACGTAACGTTAAGAAAAAATCTATTATTTCAGGTTTAAAATCACCATAACCTTCCTTAGATAAGGGAGGTTTTATTTACAGCATTTTGCAGATAAATTAACCACAAATTATATCTAAGATTTATTGTGGGCTTGATGATGCTTGCCCGTTCAATTAAGTTTGAATAAGATTAAATTTGCTGTAAGTCCCGTGACAGTATACTTGAAAATTTCAGCAAATTTATCCTACAGGTGTTTAAAAAATACAATATTGGGGAACCCTAGATATACAAACACATTTATACTCTTCTAGGAAGGATTGTGTAATGCTTACATCTACCTTGGTTCCTGGTTATGACATTGCCAAAGTCATATACGAGGGAATCAACACTATTATTTATCGGGCTACATCGCATCTAAACCAGCAACAAGTAATTCTTAAAATCCTTAAAGAAGACTATCCTACCTTAGATGCTATTACTCAACTCAAACACGAATACAAAGTTACCGAAAATCTTGATTTAGAAGGTATCGTCAAGGTATTAAGGCTGGAAACTCAGCAAAATCGTTTGGTGTTGGTATTAGAGGATTTTGGCGGACAGTCTCTTAAACAAGCACTTTCCAACCGTAAATTAGAATTACTAGAGTTTTTAAACATTGCGGTGCAGTTAGCAAAAGCTCTGGTATCGCTACATTCCCACAATATTATTCATAGAGATATCAAAACCGATAATATCATTATCAATCCTAAAACCGGAGAAGTTAAGCTTACTGACTTTAGTATCGCTTCAAAACTCAGTAAAGAAAAACTACAACTAACCAATCCCAATCAACTTGAAGGGACATTAGCATATATGTCCCCAGAACAAACCGGGAGAATGAATCGAGTTCTTGACTATCGCACCGATTTTTATTCTCTGGGGGTAACTTTTTATGAAATGCTTAGCGGGCGATTACCTTTTCAAAGTAACGATCCTTTAGAATTAATTCATTCTCATATTGCCAAACAACCCCAAGGAATTCAACAATTAAATCCAGGAGTGCCCAAGGCGATCGCCAATTTGATAGTAAAATTGATGGCGAAAAACGCAGAAGACCGCTATCAAACACCTAAGGGACTTTTAGCGGATTTAGAACTGTGTCGCGAACAGTTGGAAATGACGGGAACAATTATCGAGTTCCAACCGGGAAGATTGGACATATTGAGTCAATTACTCATTCCCGAAAAGCTTTACGGTAGAGAAACTCAAGTCAATCAACTTCTGGATGCTTTTGAAAGAGTCAGCAAAGGAAGTCGTGAACTGATGCTAGTTTCTGGCTATTCAGGAATTGGCAAATCATCCGTAGTTTATGAAGTGAATAAACCCATTACTCAAAAGCGCGGTTACTTTATTAGTGGCAAATTTGACCAATTCAAGCGCGATATTCCTTACGCTTCATTAATTCAGGCTTTTAATACCTTGATGCAGCAGTTACTTACAGAAAGTAGCATCCAGATCGAACAGTGGCGCAGCAAAATATTAACTGCTGTTGGTGCAAGCGGGCAAGTAATTATTGATGTAATTCCTGAAGTAGAACCGATCATCGGTAAGCAAGCAGAAGTACCCCAATTAGGTGGAACAGAAGCGCAAAACCGTTTTAATCGCGTTTTTATGGAGTTTATCAACGTTTTCGCTCAAAAAGAACATCCCTTAGTAATCTTTCTCGATGACTTACAGTGGGCGGATTCTGCAACATTGAAGTTAATGCAAATATTAACTGCTGAACCCGAAAGCAAATATTTACTGTTAATTGGAGCTTACCGCGACAATGAAGTCAGTTCCACCCATCCTTTAATTCAAACTTTAGAAGAAATAGAAAAAAATAACGCAGTTGTTCATAACATCGTTTTACAATCTCTTGATATTGCAGATGTGACTCAATTGATTGCCGAAACTTTAAATGATAATACAGAACGAGTCAATACCTTAGCTGAGCTAATCTGCAACAAAACTGGTAGTAATCCCTTTTTCATCACCCAATTACTGCAAGCACTTTACCAAGAAAACCTTTTAACATTTGATTTTACTCCCTTCTCTTCCTTAACTAATAAAGAGAAAAGTCAAGGAATGTGGAACTGGGATATTGAAGAAATTCAAGCTATAGGAATCACGGATAAAAGCGTCGTAGAGTTAGTTGCCAATCGAATTAAGAAGCTGCCAGAATCTACACGAAAAGTATTACAATTAGCTGCTTGTATTGGAGATAAATTTACATTAGATGTAGTATCAATTGTAAATGAAAAATCTCTGGTAAATACTGCGAAGGAATTAGATGCAGCATTACAGGCTGGGTTAATTTTACCTTTAAGCGAAGCTTACAAAATTCCTTTATTGTTTGGAGAAGAGATAGAAGATTACGATAAAGATATAAATTATCCACAGTTTTATACAAAAAAAATCAAATCAAATATTGCGAGTGTTACTTATAGATTCTTGCACGACCGCGTACAACAAGCAGCATATTCATTTATTCCTGAATCCGAGAAACAAACAACTCACTTTAAAATTGGTCAGCTATTACTAAAACAAACACCACCAGAATTACTAACAGAAAATATTTTAACTATTGTAAATCAATTAAATTTTGGTGTACATTTACTAACTGAAAAATATGAAAAAGATGAACTAGCACAACTTAATCTAATGGCTGGAAAGAAAGCTAAAACAGCTACAGCTTATGAAACTGCAAGTAAATATTTAAATACTAGTTTAGGACTTCTAGAGCCACAAAGCTGGCAAAGCAATTACGAACTGACATTTAACTTATATACAGAAACAGCAGAAATAGAGTATTTTCAAGGTAGTTTTATCGAATCAAATACTCTATGTAATATTTCTCTAAATCAAGCTAAAAGTATTTTAGATAAAGTTAGGGTATATGAAATTAAAATCCAGTCTAATGTAGCGCAAAATCTAATGTCAGAAGCTTTAGAAATAGGAGTAAAAGTTCTTGAAATTCTCGATGTATCGCTACCCGTAAAACCTCGAATACAACATCTTTTAGTAAGTGTAATCCAAACTAGATTAACCTTAGCTAAAAAAAGAATAGAAGATTTAGCTTACTTGCCAAGATTGACTGACCCTTATAAGTTGGCAGCTATGCGAATATTAATGTTAATTAACCCCGCAGCTAGTCAGGCAGGCTCTTTACTTTTCCCATTAACTATATTGGCAATGGTAAGATTATCTGTCAAGCATGGTAACTCTTCTATTACTACTTTTGCTTACAGTCTTTACGGCGCAATGCTATGTCAAAAATTTGGAGATATTGAAAGGGGTTATCGATTTGGTATTCTCGGTATATCATTAGTAGAAAAATTGAATGCCAATTCACTCAAATGTCGAGTTCATTATTTATTCAATTCGACGATACGCCACTTTAAAGAGCCTGCAACAAAAACGATAACACCTCTATTAGAAGGAATGCAAATTGGCTTAGAAGTTGGAGATCTAGAGTTTGCAAGTTATAGTGCTTGGAATTACAATAAAAACAATTTTTTGATTGGTCAGAATTTAGAAACAATTGAGTTGAAAATTATACAGTATATTGATTTAATTAAAAATAGTTTAAATGTAGAAGTATTAGCGACATCTCTAGAAGCAATCAGACAAACAATTTTAGATTTAAAAGGAGAGTCTTTATATGGAAATAATTTAAGTAATCTAGATAAGAATAGAGAACAAATAGTTGATATTTTAAAAGATAATACTACTAATTTAAGTATTGTTTATTTAAGTAAAACTATATTTTGTTATTTATTTAACAACTATCCAGAAGCAATTAAAACAGCTAATTTAATAGAACAATACCAAGAAACCAATCCAGGTTTCTTAATGTATAGCGTCAACAACTATTACTACTCCCTCGCACTCCTCGCGAATTACAAAAACGTAACATCAACTGAACAAAAGCAATATCTGAAAAAAATCGCCGCGAATCAGAAGAAAATGAAAAAATGGGCGCACCATGCAGCCTGCAATTTCCAGCATAAATACGATTTAGTAGAAGCGGAAAAAGCGCGAATTTTGGGTAAAGAAGTCAGAGCAATGAATCTCTACGATAGGGCGATCGCCGGAGCTAAAGAAAATGAATACACCCAGGAAGAAGCACTAGGCAACGAACTCGCGGCACAGTTTTATCTGGTGTTAGGTAAGGATAAAATTGCTAAAACCTACATGACTGATGCTTACTACGGCTATATTCGCTGGGGTGCTTTAGCTAAGGTTAAAGATTTAGAGGAACGTTATCCTAATTTAATTATCCGCAGCGAAAGCAGCATAATACCACAACAAGACATTAGCCAAACTATTGTTAGTAGTTCTTCGAGAGCTTTAAGTTCATCAACCAATAGCAATAATATTTTAGATTTAACTACGGTAATGAAGGCAAGTGAGGCTATTACCAGCGAAATCGTTTTAGATAATCTCCTCGATAAGTTACTATCTATCATTCTGGAAAATGCTGCCGCTCAAAAGGGTTGTCTCATCTTGCTCAAAAACGAGCAGTTATTTATCGAAGCCATAGATAATAACCAAGATAAGGATCTAGTTGTATTGCAATCAACTCCAGTAGAAGAAAGCCAAGATATTCCCCTAAGCCTTATCCATTATGTTGCCAGAGCTCAGCAACCTTTGGTACTCAACGACGCAACCCAAGAAGCAATTTATAAAGAAGATTCCTACATACTCCGGGAACAACCAAAATCTATTTTATGCGCTCCCATTTTCTACCAAGGTAAGTTTACCGGGATTATTTATTTAGAAAACAACCAAGTTACTGGTGCATTTACAAATTCGCGCTTAGAAATTCTCAAACTGCTCACCTCACAAGCCGCCATCTCAATCGAAAATGCCCGTCTCTATGCTGGGGAACAGGAAAAGTCACAGCAGTTGCAGCAATCTCTAGAAACACTCCAGCAAACTCAAGCGCAATTAGTACAAACCGAAAAAATTTCTTCTTTGGGACAATTGGTAGCAGGTGTTGCTCACGAAGTTAATAATCCCGTTGGTTTTATTGCTGGTAACTTATCCATAGCCAATCAATATATCGAAGATTTAATGGAACTGTTAAGTCTGTACCAGGAAAACTTACCTTCCCCACCAGAGGAAATTGAAACTTTCCAAGAAGATATTGACCTAGATTACCTCCTAGAAGATTTACCAAAAATGATAACTTCTATGGAATTAGGAACCGATAGAATTCGCGACATCATGCAATCTTTGCGGAATTTCTCGCGTACCGATAGCGCTGACAAAAAGCCGGTTAACGTTCACGAAGGTATCGAAACAACTTTGATGATTCTGCAACACCGCTTAAAAGCTAATGCACAACGTCCCACAATTGAAGTTGTTAAAAAGTACGATGAATTACCCCTCGTTAAGTGTTATTCCGGTCAATTAAATCAGGCATTTATGAACTTATTAGCGAATGCAATTGATGCTTTAGAGGAATCCAACGAAGGTAAAAATTACGCAGAAATTGAGAAAAATCCTAATGTAATTACTATCCGTACTTCAGGAGACGAAGATAAAGTTACCATTTATATTGCAGATAATGGTCCCGGAATGCCAGAAGAAGTTAGAAGTAAATTATTTAATGCATTCTTCACTACCAAACCGGAAGGAAAAGGAACGGGTTTAGGATTATCAATTAGCTATCAAATAGTTACCGAAACCCATGGTGGTAATTTATATTGCCTTTCCTCTCCTGGAAACGGAGCAGAATTTGTTATCGAATTACCTTTGGAAGATGAGGAAGAGTAAAAGAGTTAAGAGTTAGGAGTTAAGAGTTAGGAGTTAAAAGATTTTAATAATAGCAGTTTCCGGTTGAGTCGAATACATTTAAAACCTCACCCTCGTTCCCTCTCCTTATAAAGGAGAGGGATGTCCATATCTTGTCAGGGTAGTTTGGTGTATCGTATCCCAGTGAAATTTGCTGTAATTGAAGGTTAAAGGTTTAAACGTTCAAAATTTATAACTCCTAACTTATAACTCTTAACTCCTAACTTAATTAATCTAGTCCTAAAAAACCTTGCACAATTTGCAAAATCCTTTCGGAAGCTTGCCCATCTCCGAAGGGATTAATTGCGTTTGCCATTGTTTCGTAAGCTGCCGGATTACTTAATAGTTGTGCTGCACTAGCGACTATTGTTTGGGTGTCGGTTCCTACAAGTTTAGCCGTACCCGCACTTACTGCTTCCGGTCTTTCGGTTGTTTCTCTAAGTACTAATACTGGTTTTCCTAAACTGGGAGCTTCTTCTTGTAACCCACCTGAATCTGTAAGTAATAAGTGCGATCGCATTATTGCTCCAACTAGTTGACCGTAATCCAAGGGTTCTGTTAAGAATATTCGGGAATGATTTCCTAACATTGCTTGCAATGGTTCTCTTACGGTGGGATTGCGGTGCAATGGTAACAATAATGCTGTGTCGGGGAATTTATCTAATATCTGTAAAAAACTTTGAGCGATACTTTCGAGGGGTTCTCCCCAATTCTCTCTGCGGTGAACGGTAGCTAAAATAACTCGATAATTGTCCCATTCCAAACCTGGAACGTTACAGGGGGGTTCGCTGTTCGCGACATTTAATAGCGCATCAATCACAGTGTTACCCGTCATGTGAACTTCCCCTAAAACACCAGAACGCTGTAAATTTTCTTCAGCTAAAGGTGTTGGAGCAAAATGCAGTTGGGCAATTTGAGAAATCAATCGTCGGTTAGCTTCCTCTGGATAAGGATTAAATATGTTATCAGTTCTTAATCCAGCTTCGACATGACCAATAGGAATTTTCTGATAAAAAGCTGCTAAAGCTGCTGCAAAAGCTGTTGTTGTATCTCCCTGTGCCAAAACTAAACTTGGTTCGCTTTCCTCAAACAACTCCTGTAATCCGCGCAAGCTACGGCAGGTAATATCGTTCAGAGATTGTTTTGGCTGCATAATCTCCAAATCCCGAGAAGCCTTTAAATTAAACAACCCCATCACCTGTTCAACCATCTCGCGATGCTGTCCAGTTAAAATCACCTGAGTCTCCAAACCTTCATAGTTTTGGAAAGTTTGAATCACAGGAGCAAGTTTAATCGCTTCCGGACGAGTACCTAAGATAATACAAACTCGCTTCATAATTAGTCATAATTCACTATTTAATAGTCAATAGTCATTACCATAAGGCGATTCGTCAATAGCTCATTGTCACAATTTTATAAGATGGTAATTGGTAGTTGGTAGTTGGTAGTTGGTAGTTGGTAGTTGGTAGTTGGTA
>ERZ1740052.218-NODE-218-length-19970-cov-9.732162_pt1 | contig 19970 bp, 18 predicted proteins | sample MGYA00581750_ERZ1740052 | MGnify/ENA primary metagenome ERZ1740052 (study PRJEB43018, sample SAMN04849743) | marine metagenome | isolation source: floating plastic debris | place: Pacific Ocean | collected 2008-08-30 | study: EMG produced TPA metagenomics assembly...
GTTGGGAGTTAGGAGTTAGGAGTTAGGAGTTGGGAGTTGGGAGTTGGAATTTATAAATATAATTATCAGGTAATTGGTATTTGGTAATTGGTAATTGGTAATTGGTAATTGGTAACTGGTAACTGAAAGTTTGCTTACAACGGCTTAAATTTGGTAGTTGTGACGATTTTGGAATCGTCTACATTACTGGAGTTTGTAAAAAGTTTTGATGATGGGTGAAAGTGTTGCTGGATATAGAAATTAGTCTGCTTCACTTTTTATGTTTTAATAATTATTTACCATTTTCTTTGAGACAGGAAGGCAAACTGTCTACAGTCATGAGGATTTAGTATGGCTTGCGGATAAAGCTATTAGAGGCACTCATACAGAAATACTCGAATGAATACAGTTGACAATCAACTACCATTTGTGTTTAGGGCATCTAATATTAACAAGATTGACGAGCATAACGCTACGGTAGATAGTAATTTTACGGATATTAATTTAAATGGTGTTGATTTAAGCAGTACGGATTTGAGTTATATACGTTTAAATCAAGCTGAGTTGATGGATGCTTGTTTGACAGAAAACCATTTAAGTTGCAATTTACAAAACAGTAATAATTTAGAAAGTTTTGACTTTAGTAATGCAAATCTGAGCCTCGGCGTGCTTCGAGGAGCAAATCTCAAAGGTGCTAATTTCTGTCTTGCGATTTTGCGCGGTACCGATTTACGGAGAGCTAACTTACAAGAAGCTATTTTAAGCGGTAGTATTCTCAGAGGTGCCGATTTGCGAGAAGCTAATCTGAGCAATGCTTATCTATTAGGTACGAATCTTAGTCATGCTATTTTGAATAATGCTAATCTCAGTGACGCTCATTTGCTGGGTGCGAATCTCTCGGATACCGATTTTGATGGCGCCATAGTTGATAATGCTCGATTCGGATGGAATACTGGTATTTCTAATCGGATGAAGTTTGAATTGCAGTTGCGAGGGGCGATTTTTGAGGATTAGGGAATTGGTAGTTGGTAGTTGGTAATTGGTAATTGGTAGTTGGTAGTTGGTAGTTGGTAGTTGGTAATTGTTCCCAAGTTGTAGGTTGGGTTAGACGCACGAAAATATTAAATTATTAACTAATTAATTTACATTGCGTCGTAACCCAACATCGGTGGTAGTAGTAGGTTGGGTTAGACGCACGAAAATATTAAATTATTAACCAATTAATTTACATTGCGTCGTAACCCAACACCAAGATTATGGATAAAGCGATATCATCATAAAAATTTTTTCAAGATAAAATGTTGGGTTACGGCGCAATTTCATCTCAGATTGAAAACAAATTTATTCATGCGCCTAACCCAACCTACGAATATTCAATTACCAATTACCAATTACCAACTACCAATTACATTCTCAAATCTGCAATCGCCCCCTTCGTCATCGCTGCAATGGCTTTATCTGTGGCTTTGGGCAAATGATAATATTTACCTCCGGCATTTTTAGCTAACTCTTTCGCAAATCCCGTAGACACAAATTTACTTTCGGTGTCGATTACTAACAACTGGATTCCTAAAGCGCGAATTTTAGCGGCTACTTCTAATAATTCTCCTTTGATATCTGGCTTTACTCCTGGTTCTTGTGGTTCACCTAAAGAACGAGATAAAGAAATGTTACCGCGTCCGTCGGTAATTGCAACTATAACTACTTGTCCGATGTCTCCGCTTCTTTGGGCGTTTAAGCCGACGTGGGCAGCTTGGGTTAAACCGTGAGCTAGAGGTGAACCACCTCCACAAGGCATTTTTTCTAAACGAGTACGAGCTAAGGTAATGGAACGAGTAGGTGGTAATACTACTTCTGCTTGTTCTCCTCGGAAGGGAATTAATGCTACTTGGTCGCGGTTTTGGTATGCTTCTGTTAATAATTGCATTACCGCTCCTTTGGCTGACTGCATTCGATTTAATGCCATTGAACCGGAAGCGTCTACTACGAATATTACTAATGCTCCGGCTTTCCGAGCCAATCTTTTTGCACGAATATCCCCTTGTTCTACAATGACGTTTCGACCGGGATACCTTTTTCGTCGTGCTTTTTGATATGGTGCAGCAGCTCGTAAGGTTGCGTCTACTGCGATACGACGGACTTTTCCTTTGGGTAGCATGGGTTTGATGTAGCGTCCCCTGTCGTCGGAAAATATTAAACCGCGACTTCCGGAGTTTCCTTGACGCTGGGCTGTTTGAGCAAAGTAAAGTACGCTTTCATCTAAGATTACACCTTCTGGATCGAAGACAAATTCTTCTGGAATGCCTGGTGGCTCCTGCTCTTCTTGGTTTGATTCGTCTTCTTGCTCTTCCTGCTCTTCTTGCTCTTGTTCGGATTCGTCTTCTGGCTCTTCTTGGCTTTGTTGGGGTGGTGGCGGTGGTGGCTGTTGTTGTTCTTCTGGTGGTGTTTGAATTACCGTTGCGCGGGGTACTATGACTAATTCCACCGCACGGCGCAAATCGTCGGGGTTGACTTTATTTCTACCGTCGAGGGCTGCGGATGCTTTGGCAACTCGCACGGCAAATAGTTCGGCTCGATGCCCTTGCACTCCGCCGCGAATTGCTTCTTCGACAAGATAAGTAATTTGTTCTTGGCTGATGGTAACTTCTTTTAACCATTCCCTTGCTAAGACAATTTGGGTTTTTATCGAGTCGATATCATCTTCGTACTGCTGAAGGAATTCTTGAGGAGAGCGGGAATAAGAAATCGCTTGCTCTACTGCTTGTACTCTGTCATCTAAACCTAAAATGCCGTCTGCGGAAAGGGAAATGGCAATTCTATCGAGTAAATGTTCTCGTAGGGTTCCTTCTTCTGGATTGTAAGTAGCGATAAATAACGGTTTGCAAGGATGTTGAAAACTGATTCCTTCCCGTTCGATTTGGTTGCGCCCTTCCGATAATACAGTTAAAAGTTGATTACTAATTTGGTCATCTAAAAGGTTAATTTCATCAACATACAGCACGCCGCGATTTGCTGCTGCGAGTAAACCCGGTTGAAATACCGTATCCCCCTGTTTAACAGATTTTTCCACATCCACCGAACCCAAAAGTCGATCTTCGGTGACTCCCAAGGGTATTTGTAAAAATGGTGCCGGAATAATTTCGGTGACGTTATTTATAACGTCTCTACATAATAAATCGTCATCCCATTCTTCTGGTTGGTTGGGATTGCAATTACTGATAGAATTCTTAACAACTTCAATCGGTGGTAATAAAGCGTGAATAGCCCTTGCCATCACCGATTTCGCCGTTCCTCTACGTCCGGCGATCGCCACTCCTCCTAATTCTGGATCGACGGCTGCTAATAGTAAAGCTATTTTTATCGCTTCTTGACCAACTACAGCAGTTAAGGGAAAAGTAGTAAAAGTAGAATTAACAGTGGATGCAGCCATTTTTTATATAATAGTTAGTCTAATTTTATAGCTTACCAAATCTACTTGAAATAATTCAAAATTTAAATAGGTCGATTATTACGAAACCAATATTGTCAATGAGTAATGAGTAATGAGTAAAGAGTAATGAGTAGGGAGTAAGTAAGTCGGCACAAATAAACGCAACTGGAGTAACAAGATGTTTTTACCCTTAAACCCTTGTTGCTACTCGCTACTCGCTACTCTCTACTCATACTCGCTACTCCCTACTCCCTACTCCCTACTCGCTAATCACTACTTTCTACTTTCTACTCGCTACTTTCTACTCGCTACTCGCTACTTTCTACTTCATAGGGTCTTAACTACGATTTTCAACACTTACCTACTTATATCTGCATCTGAAGCAGAAATTACAGAACAATATTATTATTATTCTGGATTATCCTTAAAACTTTATTTTATTATCCCCGAGATAGACACAAATGGTTCGCAAACAACAGACATTAGTAGAAATCATCCAACAAGCAAAATTTAATGATGATGCACTTTTACGCAGTGCGCTGACTCATCGCTCTTACGTTCACGAACATCCACAATGTGGGGAACATAACGAACGGTTAGAATTTTTAGGTGATGCTTTATTAACTTATTTAAGCGGAGATTATCTTTACCGTCTTCATCCAGAAATAGGAGAAGATGAATTAACCCGCAGACGTTCGGCATTAGTTGATGAAAAGCAATTATCAAGGTTTGCTCTAGAAGTCGGCTTAGATAAAAAAATGAGGTTGGGTAAAGGTGCCATCCGTGAAGGAGGATACCAAAACCCAAATTTACTTAGCAGCACTTTTGAAGCAGTAGTTGCAGCTTATTACCTTGACAATAATTCAGATATTGAAGCATTACGGAATGTTATTGAACCGCTATTTGATTCACTTCCCGAAGAAATAATTGAATATCGTTCTAATCTCGATCCAATAAATCAGTTACAAGCATGGGTTCAGCGTCACATACCGCAAAATCCCCCCAATCTTCCTAAATATATTATTACCAAAACAGGTGGCGTACCTCACGCTCCAGAGTTCCTCTCTGAAGTATTTGTAGATAATAAAAAATACGGCAAAGGTATGGGCAAGAATACAAAAGAAGCTAAAAAATCATCTGCAATTGATGCTTTGAATAACCTGGATGAAGAGGGTTTTATTTAAATTGGGGAATTGGGCATTGGGGATGGGGCATTGGGCATTGGAAATTCAGAATATTAAAAAAATCAATAATTTAATTAATAGATTTAAAATTATTTTTATTTTTAGAGTTGACGCACTTGTAACGCAAAACTAAGCGCTCGGACAAAATTAAACATATTCCTGACTTATCGGCAGCATATGTAATATGTTTTGCAATTAGACAATAATTGATACATAAGCAACCACGACTTAAAAATATTGGTTTTATTTTAGAAAAGTAGTTAATAGTACTTATAGTGAAAATAGTGATTTCCAATGTATAATCTAATGTCAACCTTAAGGAGGATGATTTTTAGGTGTAAATTTTAGGATGCTATCAAGTTGAATAGTTTTTAACTATTCATTGCTAGTATAATGAAATACATATTCAGGGTATATCGTAAATAAGAATACGGGATGAAAAATCTTTATTAGGATGTAGTAGAAAAGATGAAATCTTCGGAAGAACATAACAAAAATAATTCCCTTGAAGTAGAGCAAATAGTATCAAGTAAAAATATCAGTAAGCCAATAGGATATAGTAATTCAGATAACCATGAGAACAATAGTTTAAATAAAGTTAGAGATATTTTGGTTGGCTCTCAAATGCGGGAGTTAGATAAAAAGTTTTCTCGTTTGGAAGAGCGTTTGGTGAAAGAATGTAGCGATTTAAGGGATGAAACGAGGAAGCGACTGGATACTTTAGAAAATTATATTAAAGAAGAAGCAGAATCTTTGAGTTATAGAGCAAAAAACGAGCAATTAAAGCGCGATGCAGCTGTAAAGGCGATAAATGAAGAACAGCGAAAACTTGCTGAATCTTTAGAGAATAAAATGACTGAATTAGATGAAGAGGCAAGTAAAACTCAACGGGAGTTGCGTCAGCAGATTTTCAGTCAATCTCAAAGTTTACACGATGATATCCGGCAAAAGTACCAAGAAATTGTAGCTTTACTAGAACGTGAGACTTACGAACTAAAAAGTGAAAAAACCGATCGGACTCAATTAGCGGCTTTATTTTCAGAATTAGCATTACGCTTAAATTCTCAATAGTAATTACTATAAGTCATTCATTTGATTATTTGATTATTTTATAGCGTTTCTCAGTAAGCATGAAGTACACCTAGAAACCTCACCCCTAACCCCTCTCCAAGTTAGCGGAGAGGGGAAAGAACCAAACTGTACCGTACTTTGCTGTAGGAACGCTATAATGAATGACTTTTTAGTTTAGTGATAATTCATATATAAATCCGAGAATTTTACAGATGAGCGATCGGAACGGAAATAGATTAACGGAAGAATCCTTTAATAATAATCAGATTGAAGGAAATAATAATATAGATGAATTAGGTGAATTACGAAGTTTGCTTTTAGGAATTGAACCACCAAAACTTAATCGCTTTTACGAAAAACTTGATAATCCTCAAGTTGATGCTGAAGATGTCAGCGATATTCTTCCAGAAGCAATCATTTTGCGGACAATGCAGGATGAACAGCTATCGGAAGCGATGGTACCCAGCGTTGAACAAGCAATTGATACTTCTGTTAAGAAAGATATTGACATACTTTCCGAGGCGATTTTCCCAATTATTGGTCCCGCTACGAGAAAGGCGATCGCCACTGCTTTAAATGAGATGTTGCAGTCGTTCAATTATGCTTTGGAACACAGCCTTTCACCGCAAAGTTTGAAGTGGAGAATAGAAGCCAAACAAACGGGTAAATCCTTTGCGGAAGTTATATTGTTGCGAACTCTGGTTTATCGGGTAGAGCAGGTATTTCTAATCGACAAGAATAGCGGATTAATGCTGCAACACGTTGTAGCCCCGAAGATAGAAGCTCAAGATCCGTCTTTAGTTTCAGCGATGTTGACAGCGATTCAAGATTTTGTCAAAGATTCGTTTAACGTGCAAAAGAGTGACGGATTACATACTTTAGAATTTGGGGAACTTACTATTTGGATTGAAGAAGGACCACTCTGTGTTTTAGCGGGTATTATTCGTGGAAATGCTCCGGAAGAATTAAGATTTGTATTTCAGAATACGATAGAAAAAATACATTCAAAATTACGTAAGGAAATCCATAATTTTTCTGGAGATACGGAAGCTTTTGCAGCCAGTCAGCCGTATTTAGAAACTTGCTTGGAATCTCATTATAAAAAACACACTAAAACAAGATATATTTATGCATGGGCATCTATAGGTATATTAGCGATAATATTAGCTAATTGGGGATTCTTTGGACTTCGAGAAAATAATCGTTGGAATAGTTATTTAAAAAGTTTGTCAGAGCAGCCTGGAATTTTAGTCACAGAAACGGGTAACAGGAATGGAAAATATTTTGTTACGGGTATGCGCGATCCGTTGGCGATTGAACCGAATAGCTTGATTGAAGAAGCGAATCTAAATCCGAAAAAAGTAATTAGTCGATGGAAGCCTTTTATCTCTTTAGAGCGTGAACTTAGTCTCAAAAGAGCCACAAAAGTACTACAAAAGCCGAAAACAGTTACTTTAAAACTTGATGAAAATCGTGTTTTGAGCGCTACAGGTTCTGCTACCCGTGAGTGGATTTTGTCAGCAAGAGAAAAAAAATATTCCTTATCTATTCTTGGTATTACTGAATATCAAGATAGAAATTTAACAGATTTAGATATCGATCGGCTTAATGCTTATAAGAAAGAGATTGAACAAATCATACTACTGTTTGAACAAGGTACAACTACATTTTTACCCGATGAAGCAGAAAAACTCTCAGAATTATCGTCAAAATTACAAAATGTTATCGATGCAGGGAAGTCTTTAGACAAAAATGTGTTGATAGAAATTGCAGGACATACAGATACCGAAGGAGATAAACAAGCAAATATAAAACTTTCTCAAAATCGTGCTCAAAAGATTCTCAGCTATATAGAATCTCAAGGTATAGATATTAATAATTTTAGTACAAGAGCATTAGGCTCTCAACAAATTTTACGTCCCGAATCGACTCCAGAAGATAAAAAGTTTAATCGTAGAGTGTCATTCAAAGTTATTATAGACGACGTTGCTAATTGATCGGGGATATAAGCGATTATGCTCCAGAAAAAAATCTGTATGGTGGGTGCATTTGCCACTGGTAAAACAAGTTTAGTAGCTAAGTTCGTTTACAGCATATTTTCGGAAAAATATCAAACTACTGTAGGGGTGAAAATTGATAGAAAAACATTGACGGTAGAAGAAAAAGAATTGAATCTGATTTTGTGGGACTTGTATGGAGAAGATGAGTTTCAGAAATTGAGAACTTCTTATCTGAGAGGTTCATCTGGTTACTTATTAGTAGTGGATGGAACGCGAAAAAGTACTTTACAAACCGCTTTTGAGTTACAAAAACGGGTAGAAAATTCAATAGGTAAACTACCTTTTATTTTAGTTTTAAATAAATGGGATTTGCAAGACGAATGGGAAATAGATTCTGAAAGTATCCAAGCTATTAAAAATAAAGGATGGACTGCGATCGAAACAAGTGCAAAAACTGGTTTAAATGTAGAAGAAATTTTTCATACACTAGCATCGAAAATTATGCAGGAGTGAATGCATGGATATCCCGTTTCCTATAACTACTTATCTGATAAATTTTATGAGAGAAAGCCGTTCGTTAGCATATCTTTTAGTAGATAAACATGGATGTTTAGATAGTTGGGGTGGAAAGTTACACGAATATGGAATAGGCAATTTACACCAGGGAGAAGATGCTAGCCAGCAAATTTTCTTTCTTGAAGGGCTTTTACCACTCGATGGTATTCCCTTGTTTTTACCTTGCGTCAAAACCGAACCCGGAGTTTGTGCGGATGTGCATTTATTTCCCGAAAATACAGGAGATTGGGTATTGCTATTAGATGCAACTTGGGATGAAATGCAAATATTTAAAGTTCAACAGCAAGTAAACTCTGCTCGTTTAACACAGCGTAAATAATAGTAATATTACATCTGTAATAAACATTTAATAAAAATATTGCAGACAGCGACTGTTTGATTATGAGTGAATCTGTAACAGCAGAAATTTTCGCCGCTTTAAATATTTTAGTTTTAGAACGGCTTGATGTTGGTAAATTCAAATTTATTGGGAATATACCCAAATGGATTAGAAGATTTTGCCGTAAAAAATTAGAATCAGGAATGGAAATATTAATTCCTGAAGAAGATTTTCCTTTTGTAGAGAACTTCCTAGTTGATGCAGAAGCATATTGGCAAAATAACGATGAGAAGCCTTTAAAATCGGGAATTTGGAGCGATTTAGATATCGCAGGAAATGAATTTCATTTTGAAGCTTCCGCTTTACTTATAGATGAAAAAAAAATATTGCTCATTGAAATGATGAGCGATTCTTATATAGAAAAACAAAACTTGATTCAGCAAGCTAGAGAAAATAAATTAAATTATCAACATATTATTAAAGAAAAGCAGAAAAAAGAAGTATTAATTCACTGCATTATACATGATGTCGCCGGACAGTTAAGCGGTATAAACTGCTGTTTGGCTTTGCTAGAATTAGAAAATTTAACAGACAAAGGTAAACAGCGTTTAGAAATTGGTAGAAAGCAGACTATTCAACAAGAAAAGTTGATTAGAGAGATATTGAGTGCATTTTCTACAGAAGTAAAATCCCTAGAAGGTTTTACAAATGGCAGTGAGAAAACACCAGACATTTTAGAATCCGTGCGCGAAGTGGTTGAGCTATTAACACCGACATACACTTTAAATAAAGTGCGCTTGCAAATTTCTGAGGATATAGATACTTCAGCAAATTGGCAAGTAATCGGTGACAAATCCCGTTTAGATAGAGTATTAGCTAATTTAATAGAGAATGCTTTTCGTCACAGCCCCCCACAGTCAACCGTTACTGTAAATTTGCTTTCTCAAGAAGAATATATTGTTGCCAGTGTAGAAGATGAAGGAAGCGGCGTACCCTTAGAAATCGCCGATACTTTATTTCAAAAGTTCACTCAAGGACAAAAAAAATCGGGTAAATCTGGTATTGGACTTTATTTTTGTAAAATAACAGTCGAACGTTGGGGAGGAGAAATCGGTTTTACACCTCGTGAGAATAAAGGTTCTCGGTTTTGGTTTCGTTTATTGAAAGCGAATTGATGGGGAGATTCTTTAAGTAGCGAGTAATGAGTAGTGAGTAATGAGTAAAGAATTTTAAAATAATTAGTCATATGACGACAATAAATATCACCCGGAATTTTACTTGTTACTTGCTACTTGCTACTTGCTACTCCTAACTCCTAACTCCTAACTCCTAACTCTTTAACCTTATTCAGGGAGTAAATATCGACACCTCGTCCGAAAGCGAAGCGTAAGGAAGCAGGTAAATTTTTACTGGATAAAGTAATGAAGATTATTATTGCTATTAAGGTAATTCCAGAATTAAATCCGAATATATTGCGATAGCCAATTTGTTGAGCAATTCCACCAAAAATTGGGCCAGCAAGGGCTACACCAATGTCGAAACCGATCATACACAAACCGAATGTTCGTCCTCTTTCATAGGGGTAGCTTCTATCTGTTATCATCGCTGAAATCATCGGAATTATTGTACCGCCACCAATTCCTTGGACTGTTGCTGCTAATAAGAAATCCACCGAACTATCCGCAGTCCACAATAATAACATTGCTAACGTATAGCAAATTAAACTTGACGTAATAAATAAACCACGACCAAATCTATCGCTAGCTTTTCCACAAAATAACCGAGAATTAAAACTGGCAATTGCTACTACCGTATAATACAATCCGGGGTTTAAATCTACTTCGGTGGACTTGATAAATAGTGTGACGAAAGTATGTAAATTTCCTAGAGTAAAACCAATTATTAATAAGAGAAGAGCAGGAATTCTGATTCTAGGAGCAAGCAACTTTAACCAAAATGGGCTATCGCTCTCTATAACTTTTTCCTGTGCTTCAACTATAGGATTGATAATCGGTATAGAAAATAATAATCCCAAACAAGCCAAAGCCGTAGATAATATAAATAATGCCGTATAACCTGACGATTCCATCAAATATCCGCCTAATGCTGGTCCAATCGCCATACCAAGGGGATTAACTAAACTCATATAGCCAATTAATTCACCACGATTTTCTACAGGTGCGATATCTGCAACTAATGCTAAAAATGCCGTAGAAAAAGCAGCAATACTAATACCATGAAAGGCTCGAATTACAAGTAACAGCGGTACCGATTGCACAAAATTGTAGCCAATAGGCGCTATTGCCGCTGATAAAAGACCGATTATCAATACAATTTTTCGACCTCTTTTATCTGCTAATTGACCTAATAATGGACGAAATAATAATAGCCCAATGGCAAAACTACCCATTATTAAGCCGATTTGCTGCTTTGTTGCGCCAATATCTTCAATATAAAGCGGTAAAGTTGGTAATAACGAAGCCAAACTCGCCCAAAATAATAAACCTGCTGCAAATAAAACCAGCAGGTTTCGTCGTAATTTAGTATCGAGTGAAAATAAAACTTTCACGGGTAAATGCAAGTATTGTGTGAGGTTTGTGATTCGTAGTCTTTTATTCGCGGTTTACAACAATTTGGAATCGAAGACTACAAACTCTATGTTACATTACTTTACATATTGTGAACCTTTATAGATGAATTATACGAGATCAAAGCAAGTGGAATAGGAGTTTTGTAAATTCTCTCCACAATATAAAATTAAACGGCAGCTAACAATTATTATTAAATGACTAGGTTTCCATACGACCAGTTTGCGAAGGATTATCTTGAAGAATTATTAAAACCGCTTGGAGAAATAGAAACCAGCAAAAAAGTACCGGCAGAAATTAGGGAAATTGACGTTTACTTTGCACCGTCATCTCAATCGGGCACAGATGCAATACAACTGGGATTATTAGGGAAATTAGCCGATAAACCAGCACTTATAGAACCATTTAGAGGTGCGGTAAAAATTTCGGAAATTCGTAGCTGCATGAACAAATTATTTTACATTATTGCTGATGCAGAACGGCAAAATAAACGGGATAATATTTCTACAAGAGAGGAAAATTTACCATTACTGTGGATTTTATCTCCTACCGTATCTAAAACAATATTTGATGGATTTAAAGCCAGTCTTGATGAAGAAAACTGGGGTGCAGGAGTATGTTTTTTAGGGGATTATCTCAAAACAGCGATTATCGCTATCCATCAACTACCTTGCACTCCAGAAACATTGTGGTTAAGGCTTTTAGGTAAAGGAAGAGTGCAGCAACGAGCAGTAGAAGAATTAGAAACCCTTCCGCAAAACAATCCTTTGCGGAATAAAGCAATTGATTTATTATTAAGTTTAAAGACCCAAATAGAAATTAAACAAAACCCAGACGAAGAAGATAGGGAGGTACTTATGGGCTTATCACCGATTTATCTACAAAGATTGGCAGATGCAGAACAAAAAGGACAACGTGCTGTGATAGAAAATCTATTGCGAGCAAGATTTGGCACCTTAGATGACGAATTAACGGCAATTATTCAGCCATTATTAACATTAACTCCAGAAGAATTTTCTCCGTTATTAATACAGTTATCCCGTGAGGAATTACTTTCAAGATTTAAACAGCAGTAGGATTTTTAAGATCCATTAACATAAATACTTATTCTACTTTAGATGTAATTACTTCCGCAGGACGTAATATTGTCTCACGATTACGAAATCCGCGACGTACAATTTTGGTAATTGTTTGATCTGCTAATTCGCTTCTAACTTCGCGCTCAACTACGCGACATAAATCAAAATCTGGTTGTGTTTCGTCCAATTCAATAGGAGATATTTGACGTTTTTTTAAGACATTCAAAAGTTTACGATGAATTGCTCCGATGTTTCGAGGTAAGCGTTGACAAATTTCAGGAGTAAGTTCGGAGTTGTTTGCTAAATATTCGAGTAAAGTTTCTAATGCATCTCCAACTTCTAATAATTCCAGAAACAAATCTTCGCTGGATGCTACCGATCTAGTTTCCTGTTCTCGCAAGGATTGCTTAAGTAACATATTGTCCTTTTTAAGAGTGCCGATTTTTTCTATTAGTTTCTCACGGTTTGCTTGAGTTAAAATGAAATTTTGTGATTTAGACATGGGAAATAGTTTTAGATTTAGATAGTAAAGTAATGGTTTTATTTGCCCAAGTATGTACCTGGGAATGAGGATGTTTGGTTAACATTTGACACAAAGCTATTGCTCTATTTAATTGTCCTGTCATTTTATAGGCTTTAATTAACCATATTTGGGCATGAATATAATGCTTGCTATTTTTTTCAGTACAAGCCTGACAGTAATCTTCTAAATATTTGATAGCTTTGGAATAACGTTTTTCTTTGGCAGCAGTTATACCTTCATTAAATAATTCTGATGAGAGCATAGGTAAGGATTCTCGCTCTATCAAATGCTCTTGAGTAGCTTTGACAATTGCTTGTTCTAATCCATCAAATTCTGACAAAAAGTTTAATTGTGCTTCTGGCTCTTGTAAAGCCGATAAGTCGCTAGATTTGAATCGCGTAATAGTTGGTAATATCGGAAGTAAATAATCAGCTATAATGCGTTCTTCAGATTTCATCAAGCTTTTTTGTGCTTTAGCAATAACATCTACAGGATATTGCTTGCGTTTCATTGCTACCGCGACGGCTTTAGTAATTTCTGCTTTAGAAGCCGATCGAGATATGCCTAAAATTTCGTAAGGGTTATGTTTCATAAAAAGTAAATATTAAATAATTTCTATACTGCGATAAATTTCCTGGAATGCAGGTTCATCTGGGCAAATTTCGTAAGCCCAATAACCTAACTGCTGAATAAATTCTAAAGATAAGCTTCTATGGTTGATACCATTAACTAAAGTAGTAATAAAAAACTCGGCAACGTAATGGCGAATTGATTCGTGCTGTGAATATTTAGCAGTGCGAACGGCTTCAGCAAATCTATCTTGTTTCATCAAAGATTCAATATTTTTGATTTCTTGGCTAAATTTATAAATTTCTTGTACGTTCGGATTTTCTGGACAAAGTTCGTAAGCCCAAAACCCTAAATTGTAAATACTATCAAATCCCAATTCTCGGCTTTTAAAACCCTCAATTAAGATGTCCAAACAAATTTCTGCAACAACGCTTCGGATGCGTTGATTTCCAGATTGTTTAGCACGTTTTACAGCATCTTCAAATTGATTGCTTTTGAGTAATTTATCAATTTCATCAATTTCTTGATTATATTTAATTACCTCAATTAAATCGGCGACAATCGGATTATCAGTATCTATCTGCTGGATTTTTTCGAGTTGCTCAAGAGCTTTTTTATTTGTAATTTGTTGATTAGCAAGTTTTTCTCTGATGTCTTCCGCTTTGTATTCTGCTAAATAACTTTTCGCAGCTTGACTTTTTAAGATGTCATACCAAAATTGAGCAAATTCTAAATGCTCTGTGGATTCCGATATTTCTTGACGTTGTAAACTACATAATTTATCTATTTCTTGTTGATAATCGGTAGAAATTTGAATTTGCGATTTGGCTAACTTGAGGGGAATAATTGCTTTTCGCCACTGTTGCTGCTGTAATTGATAGCAACCTTCATGGTAAGCAACAAAATTTTTAGCAAATGTTTCAACCTCGGAGCTAGATGAACTGGGTTTGAGTTTGATTGCTCGTTGAATATCTTTTTCAACGCAAGCTGCAACTGCAAAACCCCAAGGAGTATAAAGCGAGTGCAAAATATTTTGACTGGCTTCTATGTCATTAATGATATTTTGCCAATAAGGAAGAAAGCGACTGTAACATCCTGGTGTCACAAACACATTTTTAACTTTCATACCCATTTTAGGTGGATTACCCATCAAGCGTAGGGCTACCATTTCTAAACGATAACAATCGCGTAACTGTAAATATTCATCTTTTTTTTTGTCTTTAAATGTATCAATTATTGTTTCTAGTCGTCGCTGTAATTCTAAAGATATTGATTCGAGATTTATGGTTTGGTTTCCCAGCCAAGGAACATCTTCAAGAGCCGAATCGCAAGTTAGATTTGCTAAAGCTGCTGGTAAAGCAATAATTAAGTTAGAGACATTCTGATTGTTAGTTTGGGCGTGGTAGAAAGTTGCTACAAACCAATTGTGTAAGGTTGTGAGATTAGGATTTGAAATCCAGGCTTGTTCGGCTTTATTGGCGATAATTTCTTTATTAGTATCTTGCCAAATTGCTGCTTCTAAGCGCGGCTGAATATGATTGTTTAAATTAGCTTCTATTGAGGAATCGTAACCGAATTTTTTTGTAAATTCTGTACTTGCTGTTTTAGCTTGTTCCAGATTTTCATTTTTAACAAGTTGCTCTATATTTTGAATAGCTAATAAACGTTGTCGTTGAGAAAGACTTTTAAGAATTTCTTTTTGGGCTGCTATTTCCTTGCTAGATAATCCTTGCCACTCCTTATATGCTGCTTGTAAATATCCTTGTTGTGCTAAAGCAAATCCTCGTAGATAAAATGCTTTTTGCACTTCTAAACCTTCTAGATAATCTAATATTTTTGTCCATTCTTTAGTTTTAGTTGTTACTACTGCTAAACGTAATTGGCATTCTGTCGGCTCTGGTAAAAGAACTTTTGCAGATTGGTAGAAAGAGGTAGCTTCCGCTAAATTACCTGCTTTTTCTGCTTGAAGTCCGGCTCGGTATTTTTCTCTACCTTGAACAATTTTTTGTAGCTTTTCAACTAATTCAATACCATCTGAACGAGTAAATTTTTTTAAGGCAGATGATAGCAGTGCAATTGCTGCCTGTAGTTTACCTTGATTAGCAGCTTGCTGGGCTTTTTCTAAGGCTTCGGAGTAGTTTTTTTCTTGTTGAACGTTAGTTTTACAAGTAGCAATTGTTGCTTTGAGAGTTTTTGTTGAATAAAGTTTTTCAGCTTGATAATAAATGGCGATCGCCTGTTGATAAAAACGGTTTTCTGCTTTGTAATCAGCATCTTGGACTAACTTTTGAAAAGAGTATCGTTTTTCAAGTTCCTGCTGACATTGCTTAATAATTTGGGATACTTTATCGTCTTGAAGAATTTTAGTACAGCGTTGATAAAAGAGAATCGCATTTGTAATGTTTTGAGTTACTAATGGATTGCCAGTATCTTGTTTAAGTAATACTTTAGCTTGTGCAATCAATTTGTCTGCTTGTACAACTTTTTTACGCCACTGTTTTAACTGCTCTTGGAGTTGCTTTAACACATTACCCAAGAGCAATTTTTGACTCAATCCTTGCCAAAACCCAGATTTACCAGACCATTTATTAATAGTGTTTTGTGCTAGTATGACAGCTTCCCGTAATTGTTTTTTTTGAGCCAGTTGTTGCGCTTCTTTACTGGCTGCTATGGTTTGCTCTCTTTTACTCAAGCTATCAAGGAAATTCATTCATCATTCTCCTTGCAGTTAGGAATTTTAAATACTTCCCCTACATCTATATAGTTTTCTCTACCTTCAAGTTGAGGATTATCCTTCAACATTACTTGCCAAGAAGTTTCTTTTCCGCAGAATTTTTCTGTTATCGCCGATAGATTGTCTCCGGCTTTGACAGTGTAAGTTACGGGTTGCGGTGGTTCAAAAGACACCTTTGGAGCAATAGGAGTTAAAGAAGGGTTGGGAGTATTAACGATAACAGGGCTAGTTGCAGTAACTTCAGCAGTAATTACCTGCGGTTGCATAAATACAAAACTGGCTAATACTCCTAAACCCATACCAATTAAAAGAATCAAGATTGCAGTTAGCAATTGCCATCGAGAATTAGGTTTTGACGGCGGCGAAGTTTCTATTGCTGGTAGTTGTTGCAGCATACGTATTAACGTTAAGTCGGTATCGCAATTAGGGCAATTACTACCTTCTAGTTCCGTATATCCACAGACGGGACAGTTGAGTTTTACAGTCATCGCATCAATCCTGTAGCAATCTTGTTGCTAGGCAAGTCTTGATTGAGCCAGTTACTGACATCTGGTTGCAGCTCCAGCCACAAACGTTCGCCTTCAATATCGTTACCCGCTCGCATGGCACCTATCATCCGAGATAATTTATCAGTCATCGCATTGGCTTGAGTAGGTGCAACAGCTTGGGCTTGGTGAATTGCCGCAATAGAAGCTTGAATTAACTGTACTTTATCGGGCAAATTATCCAGTTCAATTTGGATATCTTCGCTCAGAGATTGCATTCGGGAGATATCCCCCGCATTAATCGCATCTTGCAAATCATTACTTAATTTTTGCAATCGTTGCTGCTGTTCCGAAGGAATAATAAAATCGCAGATTTGGAGAACGCGCTCGCATTCATTAATCAGCACCCCAGCTTCTAAACTTTCTTTAGACATGGAAGTCTGGAATTTTTGCAGATCCGCATAAGCACGTTCGCGGAAATCATGTCGCTCTTCTCCACTACGCGAATAAATTTGGTTAGATAGCTGAACCACAGGAACCGCCAAACACAAGGCTTTTTCCACTCCTACCGCTGTTAAATTCTGCTGATTCAAATCGGCGATCGCTTCTTCTAATTCTCTGTTAATTTTCTCGTCCGAACCTCCCCTGGAGAAGTTACCGCTGACTGTGACGGATGTATCGTTTTTCAAAGTGGCAGTTATCGTCAAACCGTTGTTCTGTTCATCCAGTGTCAAAAACACTTGAATTTCTGTTCCGGTTGGATATTTTTGTTCTAATCCCAACCAGATATCCCCAATACTTTCATTCTCACGACTGACTTCATCAGGACTAAAAAACTGAAAATGAATCAACCGTTGTCCTTCAGCTACAGTTTTAAAAGTATGGGAAGTGGTGACAGGTAAAATATCACCTCGACTAATAACTTTATAATCGTTATCTACCAGTTTGATAAAATAATCACGGGAAACCGTCGTCACCTTATCTGTTAATCCCGCAGCCACAATAGCCGCACCTTCAGCAACAGCATACATTGGTTTCGGATGCACCACTACTTTATCCCCAAAAGCTTCCCGGACTTTGCTTTGTACATAAGGAATTTGAGCAGAACCCCCCACCAGCAAAACCACATCCACGCTATCAGAAGGATATTCCGAATATTTCAATGCTTGATGACAAATTTCGATAGAACGTTTTACCAAATCCGCAATCGTATTCTCAAACTGTTCGCGGGTAATTGTGACTTCAATGGGAATAGCAAGTCCCAATTCATCCATCAAAGGAGTAGCGGAATTAACTTGGGCTACATCAGCATTACTCAATTCAAATTTAGCACGTTCTACAGCTATCTTAAGATCGGCATTGAATCGCACCCGCTGATAATAGGGCATTTTGGCGATTAAACCGTCAATATCATCCAATTGTTCTTGTTTTGCAACTTCTTTTTTCACAAACTCCATTAGCCGAGAGTCGATATCATCTCCACCCAGCCATAAATCACCAGCTTTCCCCTGTTCAATGAATGAAGTTCCCGCAGATGTAATCAAAGAAGCATCAAAAGTACCGCCACCAAAGTCATACACCAAAATGGTTGTAACATCATCGCTATCGGGAGAAAAGCCATAAGAAATAGCTGCAGCAGTCGGCTCCGGTAGTAATTCGAGGGGAGTTAATCCAGCTTTAAGTGCAGCCGTGCGAGTAGCGTGGCGCTGTTTATCATTAAAATATGCAGGTACTGTAATCACAGCTTGCGAGATAGTTTCTTCAGCTTTACCTATTTGCTGATAATTGCGGGTATTCTGCACCACCTTTTTAAGAATTTCCGCCGAAATATCCTCTGGTTGATATTCCTTACCTCCCAACCACACCCCTACACTATTTTCTGTTCCCTGGGTTGGCTGGGTAATTTTATAACCTAAATCCGACTTCTGTTTTTGTACCGCTTCATCACTAAAACCCCTTCCCATCAACCGTTTGATAGAAATAATCGTATTTTCTGGATCGGCTCGTAATTGGTTGTAAGCTTTATCTCCAACCGTAATTTGATCTTGTTCGCAAGCAACTACCGAGCGCGTCAGTTTCCTATCTGGGGGTGTGTTGTCATTAGCCGTCACAACTTCCACACTTGCCAACTTAAAAGCTGCTACCGAATTGGTAGTACCCAAATCAATTCCAATTGCCTTGCCCATTATCGAACACCCTTAGCTTATATAAATTATTTATTTACAAAAAAATATCAAAAAATAAAACCTTGGTAGATATAGGTTTCATTTAGATTAAATCAGTATCTCAATACTTAGATTAAACCACTAAATAATACAATAGCTTCAGTAAAAACTCTATAATTGTTTTTATTCATACTGAGTTGAATTGACGAAGCTAAGAAACTTTCTTTAATTAAATCCGTTATGCTGAGCAACATAGTGGTTTTTACTTGGCTGCAATACAGAGTAAGTTGTTGAAATTCGCAGGGGCAGGGATGCCCGTACCACAAGAATGTATTCTACTCAACCGAAAACCGCTATATTTTTCTTCTTATTCTTCTTCCTCAGCGTCCTCAGCGTCTCTGCGGTTTTATAATTCTTAGAATGCCAACGAGCAATAGAGGTAATAAATAATACAAATAAAGACGCAGTATTTACAATCTACTACGTCTGATAATTTGCATATAAAAATTATTAAGATAGTTTACCAATTACCAACTACCTATTACCCATTCCCTATGCCCTATTCCCTATGCCCTATTCCCGATTCCCCTATTCCCCACAACTTCCCTAACTCGGTAAATTGGTCTACCTTGTGACTCGTGGTAAGTACGCATTAATAACTCAGCCAGCAAACCGAAGCAAAATAGCTGTACCCCAGTTACAAGAAGCAACACGGCTAGAATTAATAAAGGGCGATCGCCAATGTTCTCACCTAATCCTAATTTTGCCCAAGTTAGATAAATGCTCATTGCACCACCACAAGCCATAAAGATTAAACCCCAAAGTCCAAAAACGTGCATTGGACGATTGAGGAATTTTTTCATGAAGGCAATGGTGAATAAATCCATAACTACTCGGAAAGTACGACCTAAACCGTATTTACTGCTACCAAAACGGCGTGCGTGGTGGCGGACTGGTACTTCGGTGATTCTCGCACCTTCGATATAGGCTAAGGCTGGTAGAAAGCGGTGCAGTTCTCCGTATAAATTCATATCGGCTACTAATTCGCTACGATAAGCTTTGAGAGAACAACCGTAATCACGAATGTTGACGCTGGTAACGCGGCGAATTAACCAGTTAGCAATTTTGGAAGGTAATAAACGGCTCAGGGCTGCATCTTGGCGATTTTTACGCCAGCCACTTACTAAGTCGTAACCTTCCTCTAACTTTTCTAACAGCATAGGGATATCAACAGGGTCGTTTTGTAAATCGGCATCTAAAGTTACAA
>ERZ1740052.222-NODE-222-length-19845-cov-10.461041_pt1 | contig 19845 bp, 13 predicted proteins | sample MGYA00581750_ERZ1740052 | MGnify/ENA primary metagenome ERZ1740052 (study PRJEB43018, sample SAMN04849743) | marine metagenome | isolation source: floating plastic debris | place: Pacific Ocean | collected 2008-08-30 | study: EMG produced TPA metagenomics...
CAGCGGCAGCAATCTACCAGAATATGCGTGGACGTGCTGGAGGTTGAGATGCACCCATACCAACTCCAGACATATTTACACCCGATGCTGTAGGAAGCGCCCACATACCCACACCAGATGGGAAAATGTAGGAACTAATAGCTTGTTCTGGAGCCATCGAACCAGGAACTTGATGCTGAGAACCGAAGATAGAACCCGCTACCCGCATTGCTTCTGCGGATTCAGCCATGCCAAAGATTTGATCGTAAATAGGATTACCATTACCGTAGCCTGCTTCTGCGGTTTCTGAGATTTTCTTCGCAGGTGGTACTAATTCGTACTTAGTAGCACCGCGTAAATCTTCTTCAAAATCAACGGTGATAAAGACATCTTCAATCCAGTCAGAAGGATACACGGGAGGAACGTGTACTCTTGCACTGCGAGCCAATACTAACCAACGGCCATCAGCACAACGATAACCGATGTCAATTACATAATCCCGATCGCTAACAGGAATTGGTAAATACCATTCCCGTGCCATTTCATCACAAGGATACTCTTGGAGGTTGTGGGCACTTTGGTTATCTAAGTTGATATCTGTGACATCATAAATTCTCAGCGCAAGCTGTTGTCCGCCTTGTCTGCGTAAATCTTCTTTATGCTCGTTGGAAACATCCCAATAAGCATAAGCCCATTGCGGATCCCGAGGCATTAGAACAACACGACTCTCGCCATAACCAGACGGTAAATCGGCAAGCCCCTCATCAACCGAAGCGAGATTACCACCAGTCTTATCTTCTTGCCCTAACTCGAATTTTGCTGCTTCCACTGTTTCCTGTGCCTCCAATGAACGTTCTGCCTGTCTTGAAACTTTTTTACTCTGTGCTTCCTGAACTGCTGCGAGTAGCTGAGATTTACGCATTCGGCTATAGCGAGATATGCCGTATTCGCTGGCAACTTTACGCAATTGCCGTAATGTCATTTCTTCTAACGGTGGACGTTCCTTTGCCATGATTAAAGACCTCCTAAATTTTAATTAAGAAATTTCTTTTGTTTAAGGAGAGGTCGGTCTAATTACATCTACCCCAATTTTTTTTAATCAAATTGTTAGCTTGATGCCAAATATTCGATTTTCAACTGGTTCTATTCTCATCGAGAACATTGCCATTCGGAATATAGGGTTCAAGGTTAAACATTCTGTTTAGCTAGAAAAATAAAATTGTTAACCCCTACCTTGTATTTCTTTTTTATTCCAACTTTCAAAGTTACCTACAAGTTTTTCTAATGTTACCTATAAGTGTTTGTAGTAACAGAAGAATTACTTGTCATTTATATTAACTTCAACTCCTTGGTTGGGATCAAGGGGGTCAAGGAGACTTTTTTATCTTAATTACGAATTTATAAGCTATTCGGGGATCTAAATGTCATGATATCTTGATAAATGGGACTCATGCAGCCACGGCAAGACCTCCCCTATACGGCAAATGTTATGATTTGCTGACAAATGAGTATGATTGCTTATAGTGAATTGTACTGAAATACTTTTTGAAGGTTTTATCTTGTCAGGGTAATATTGCTGTTCAAAATCATCCTCCCCTTCAAAAACATTAAATAATAGTGCCTATTACTCCACCACATTAATTTTGACGAATGTAGAGACGTAGCACTGCTACGTCTCCCGAGGTTTGAAAGAAAACAAACCTCTCATATTTAATGTGGTTGAATACTACTACTTCACCACATTAATTTTGCCGGGTGTGTATCCAATCCGCCAGGGACTGCAAGTCCCTGTCTAACAGCGAAAGTCCTATGAATAGGACTGAAGAAGTACCCCTCAAAATTAATGTGGTGGAGTACTAGTACTCCGCCACATTAATTTTGATGAGTAAACGAGCAGTATAAAAATCTCTTCTACCCCCTCTTCCCCCTCTTCCCCATCTTCCCCCTCCCTTTCTTCACCCATCATATTTATTGTGGTGGACTACTAGTACTCCGCCACATTAATTTTGATGGGCAGAAAGTTGCTCCGTAGGTTGGGTGAAGCTCGATCGTAACCCAACGCGGATGTTGGGTTTCATGGCTTCAACCCAACCTACAATGAAAGCTTAGTTACCCCTCATAACTTATGTGGTGGAGTACTAGTATTCCACCACATAAGTTATGAGGGGTAAAAATCAATTTGATTGAAAATCGAATAATCCTCTAAACCCTCTTCCCTCTGCGTTCTCAGCGCTCTCTGCGGTTTTTTAATAAACGCTCTCGACCCGTCAAAATTAATGTGGTGGAGTACTACTATCGTCCATCAGGTTAATTTCAATGGCTTCGTAGTATAGGGGAGCATCCCAAATTTGTAATGCTCGCACTACCGAACATTTTTCCACAATTGGGATGCTCCTGCAGTAAGAGCCGTCTTCCCTTGAAAGCGATAAATCGCCAACTACAAACCCGTAAACTGACATCTTGCACCATTGTCGTTAAGCCCTAATACCACCAGAATCAATTTCCAGGCTCATATACCGGCTCCCGGTTAAAACGCACTAAACCCTTGCCCAGTCTAATTTATTAGACTTCGTGTATTAGCCTGATAATTTATGAATAGGTTGGTTTTTGAGAATGGTACAAGATGTAAGTAAAGCAAAATTCGCGAACCATCAAAATTAATGCAGTCAACCACCAGACTTATTGCTTTTTTTTCTCCACTTACCTCTAACCAAACGGATTTCGTCAAAACTATAACTATCGCCCAAATACTCTTTAATCGGCGTTAAAGATGTATCTCCCAATGCATCTAGGACTTGAGTAATTTTTTTCTGCTTCTCTACTGTCACTAGTAAATTTAAATCTACAGGCTTATCTTTTTCAATCAAATCGGAAAGATGACGGGTAATTGTAGTAGAACGAAGATTGCGCTGTTGAGCAATTTCTTGGATACTTAATCCTTCTTTGTGCAACTCAAAGGTTTGTAATTCAGTGTATGAAATATCTCCACTGGAAGAAGTTGATTTCGATATCAGCGAACTATTTTCTTGTAAATAAGCTTTAATTACTTTGATAAATTTATCGCCATATTGAGTAAGTTTATGACTACCAACTCCTGCTAATTTGCTAAATTCCTCTTTAGTTTTCGGTTTCATCTGCGTCATCAGTCTTAAAGTTGAATCACCGAAAATTACGTAAGGTGGAACCGATTGAGCATCAGCAAGCTGTTTGCGAAGTTGGCGCAATTTTTGAAATAGTACATCTGCTTGTTCTGCTTTGTCGCTTCGCTCTCTGATAGCTTTTGGTTTTGGTGGAACAACAACTGAAACCGAACGCTGTTTCTTCATTACCTCCAAACTAAAAGAATTGAGTTTTAAAACTGCATAACCATCGGTAGTTTGGTCGAGTAAACCTTGATGTAACAAAGAACGCGCTAACATTCGCCATTCATCAAGGGTTCGATCTTTACCAATACCGTAAGTAGAAAGCTTATCGTGTCCTTTACCAAGAATTTTCTGAGTTTTTCTTCCTTGCAAGATATCTATGATGTGTTTCATTCCGAATCTTTGCTTGCAACGTGCCACGCAAGACAAAAATTTCATTGCTTCAATTGTCCAATCTTCCACTGGTTTGGGATTGCAGCAGTTATCGCAGTTACCGCAATTACCAGGAAATCTTTCACCAAAATAACTTAACTGAATAGAGTGACGACAGTCCGTCCCTTCTGCGTAATCTATCATCTGACGTAGTTGCTGTTTGGCAACCATTTGTTCTTTTTCTTCGCTTTTTTGGTCAATCAACCATTCAATGGTTTTGACATCGCTAAAGCTCAAAAACAAAATACACTTTGACGGCTCCCCATCTCTACCAGCCCTTCCCGACTCTTGATAATAACTTTCTAGATTTCGAGAAATATCATAGTGAACTACAAAACGCACGTCGGGCTTGTTAATTCCCATCCCGAAAGCGATTGTTGCTACTATTATCCTGGCATCATCTCGAATAAACTTAGTTTGATTTTCGCTGCGTTCTACATCGCTCAAACCAGCATGATAAGGTAAAGCAGAAATTTTATCGTGCTGTAGTTTAAAAGCTAATTCTTCAACTTTTTTTCGCGTCAAACAGTAAATAATTCCCGAACCTTCATTATCCTGAATAAGTCCTAAAAGTTCGACATAAGAATTCTTTTTCTTGGGACGAACTTCGTAATACAAATTTTGACGGTGAAAAGAAGCTATATGAATGCTAGGTTGATTTAATCCTAATTGCGTAACGATATCGGCGCGAACTCTTTCTGTAGCGGTAGCAGTAAGCGCCCAAATTGGTACAGTCGGGTAACGCTGTCGCAGCGATATCATTTGACGGTATTCCGGACGAAAATCGTGTCCCCATTCAGAAACACAATGTGCTTCATCGATCGCGAAAGCTGAAATACCAATTTGATGGTGGACTAAATCCAGTAAAGGCAGAAATCTTTCGCTAAGTAAACGTTCTGGTGCAACATAAAGTAGTTTAATTTTTCCGGCAAGAATTGCTTGCTCTCGCGCTCTGACTTTATGAGGGCTGACGCTGCTATTAAGAAAAGTTGCCGGAATTCCGTTTTTTCGTAACCCATCTACTTGATCTTGCATCAAGGCAATTAAGGGGGAAACTACTACCGTTAATCCTTCTTTCATTAATGCAGGGAGTTGAAAACACAGTGATTTACCGCCACCCGTGGGCATAATTACTAGTAAATCGCGATTCTCTAATGCCTCAATAATGATTTCTCGCTGCGGGGAACGAAAGCTGTCATAACCGAAGTGATGCTTAAGAGCGTTTTCTAGATGGGGATACTGAGACATTTTATCTGTCAGTTATCAATGATCGGTAAGCTTTTAGTAAATTAAAGCAAAAACATATGTTCTTTTGAGCTTACGCGTTTGTTTATTTTATCTACTTAAAGTTATTTTCCTTTATTAATCGCACTAAAGTTTAAACAAATTGTAATCTTTATAGTTCTGATTTTCCGATTCTAAGCCATACAAGTTTTATTTAATATAAGCAATACAAGTATTTACACGGTGATTGATATAGGTATTAAGCGTGTTAAATATTGTAATATCAGGGAAAATTTGTTTATATCGCTGATTGCTATGAATTAGTAAAAATTAAAAGTGATACAAGTAAGTGGCTTATAAAAAGAACTCTTAACCGGATATTGTTAAAACCACTGTCTTGTAAGTAATCGGCAAAATATTTGTTACTGCTCTGGCATAGATTCTATGTTTATTTTTCTAGGTGCCAAGGGTAAAAGTATAAAGCTTGCCTTTACAAAGACTTTTGACTAATTCAAATCCTCAAACCATTAAAACCGATTTTAGTATCGCGAAAGATATATGACACAAACTCCACAGCGTCCGCCAACTAACACTGCTGCAAATCGTGCCGCTGCGCCAAGCGCCCCCCCAATGCCACCACCACCACCGGCTCCAGCGCCATCTACGTTAAGTACTCAGCGCCAATCTACTCAACAAACTATAGAAATGCCTAATGGTAGTCGTGGTTTAACGAATCCTGCCGCTTCGAGTCCGGGAGCGCCGCCACCGATGGCTCGAGATATACCTTCTTCATCGCAACCAACTTTCAAGCAATTAATAATGGAAGCGAATGAAAAGGGTTTTTCCGATATTCACCTTGGAGTAGGTGAAGTACCCCGCTTCCGTAATCGAGGAGAAATAAATGCAACCGATTATCCAGTAACGGATAAAGAAACTTTCATGAGTTGGTTGCATGAAACCCTAACTGAAGAGGAAATCAAGCGTTTTCAAGAAACCTTAGATTTTGATGGAGCAACTCAATTTGATTTTGCTCGCGTGCGGATCAACATTTTTGATTCTCTTAAAGGTTACGCGATGGTATTGCGATTGATTCCAGTGAAAATACTATCAATGGAACAGTTAAAATTACCTCCTGTATTTAGAGATATTTGCCATTACCACAAAGGTTTAGTTTTAGTTACAGGCCCGACTGGTTCAGGTAAATCAACCACAATGGCGGCGATGATTGATTATATCAATCGAGAGATGTCTAAGCATATTATTACCATCGAAGATCCAGTTGAATTCGTTCATCAAAGTCGAAAATCTTTGGTTAAGCAACGGGAAGTGGGTATGCACACTCGCAAATTCGACAATGCTTTAAAAGCAGCTTTGCGGGAAGATCCAGATTTGATTCTAGTGGGAGAAATGCGGGATAAAGAAACCGTTAATACCGCAATGAAAGCCGCCCAAACAGGTCACTTAGTAATGGGAACCCTGCACACCAACAGTGCGGTCAAAACCATCGAACGTATTCTCAATCTCTTCCCCGGCGAAGAACAAGATCCGATGCGGGTAGCAATATCTGAGTCTTTAGTGGCAGTTATTTCTCAAGGTTTGTGTCGCACGACAGATGGTAAACGTGCAGCTTTCCACGATATTCTGATAAATACGGAAGCAATTAAAGATTGGATTAAAGACTCGAAATACGATGAAATGAGTGAGTTGATGAAGCAAGCTGGTTTCGACGGCATGATTACCATGAATCAGTCTCTATTCAACCTTTACCAAGAAGGTCGGATTACAGAAGAAATTGCATTGGAAATGTCACCAACTCCTAACGAGATGGCTCAAATGCTTCGAGGCAGAGTATAAGTTTAGGTAATTGGTCCCAACCGCCAAATGTAGAGATGTAAAATTTTACGTCTCTACAAATTTAAAATCCAAAATCCTATAAACCGTTGAATTTAAACAAGTCACCTTTACCGAAATTATTCAAAGGTATTGCATTATTTACACCTGGGGGAGATCTTATTTACTGTATTGACCCCAGTAAAAAAGGTCGATGGCATTCACATTTGTGCAGCGCTTTACAAGAGATTTTAGATTTACCTGAACCGCCTCACTTTTTAGTACCGTTATACACGGCAACAGTTGATCACTGGCTAGATCCACGCACGGGAAATGTAAGAACTTTTGCTGAGGCTTATCCAGCGGTGATTCGTTATCAAGCTTTGTTGAATGCCGTATTTAATACTGGTAACTTAGCTTGGCAAAAAACTCCTTGGAATGATGCCTTGTGCGATAGCGTAGTATTATCAACTTATCGTTCGAGCTTTAAGGAGTTATGGGTAAATCACGATTTAATTGTGCGTTTAGAAGTATCCGAACAACCAAATATTGATTCTCAACCGCTATTAACTGCACGACAAGTGCCGTCTCAAAGTCAACCACTAATTCTTCGTTTGTTTGTTGCAGGGCATACTCTTAGTACCGAGAATATACTCCAGAGCCTGCATGAATTGTTAGAAAAGTACTTGGGAAGCCCTTACACCCTTAGAGTCATTGATGTATTAACTCATCCCGAACAGGCAGAAATCCATCAAGTCAGCGCAACTCCTACTCTAGTCAAAGTCTTACCCAAGCCAACAAAAAGAATTGTTGGAGATATGAATAACACAGAAAAAATTCTACATCTATTGGGTATATTGAATAAATCTAATTAGTCCGATTGAATTTCTGATGGTAGCTCAAATAAACCGTTTTCACCAGCTTTAAATTCAATTACTTTGAATACCGCGTCATTATTCAAAGCACCATAGATGTGGGGAAATGTCTCGTTTTCTATAACATAATCATAACGAATTTTCGACTGCACTTTATCGGAATCGATGAAAAGAAGTAGTAAATCTGTTTTATTTTTAAAGAAATGATTTGCGACTTTTACTATTTGTGCTGATGTCGAACAATGGATAAACCCTTCAGTTTCCAGCGAATCAGCACGATAATTTCCTTCTGAAGAAGCTTTTTCCCAATCTTGACGGGGAGTGATATGGTAAATAGTTTTCATTTATCAATTATAAGAACCCAGTTTGATTTCTAAAATACTTGTTGAGTTAACTTTCTCCATAGTTTAAACACACTTCTTAGCTGCGGTTAACGCAATGACGGTTATTTTAATGGATATAATACAGCATATTTCATTGAAGGTGAGGTACATTTGGGCGGACAGGGATGTCCACCCCACAAGAATTTTATAATTTATAGTTGTAAGGAACTGCAACCTGCCTTCGTGCTGCATAACGCCAAAAAATTAATAGTGAATAAGTTCAACTCAGCAATACCTATAAATATATAGTGACTGAGATATATTGTTATGGCTAATAAAATTTATGCATTATTAGTAGGAATTGATAACTACGTCAACCCAGTCAGACCTCTGCAAGGTTGTATTAATGATGTCACGGCAATTGCAGATTATTTGCAATTTCGGGTTAAAACAGAAGGTTGGAATTTACACTTAAAAATTCTTCAAGATGAGCAAGCAACTCGCCAAGGTATAATTGATGATTTTCGCCAGCATTTGTGTCAAGCTAACAGTAATGATGTAGCATTTTTTTACTATAGCGGTCATGGTTCCCAAGAACAAGCGCCGCCAGAATTTTGGCATTTGGAACCGGATAAATTAAATGAAACTTTAGTTTGCTATGACAGTCGTTTTCAAGGAGGTTGGGATTTAGCTGATAAGGAATTAGCTAAGTTAATTTCAGAAGTCGCTGAAAAAAATCCCCACATAACCTTGATTTTGGATTGCTGTCATTCTGGTTCGGGAACCAAAGATCCACTCCAAGATACTGAAGTTCGTCAATGTTCAACTGATGAGCGCTTGCGTCCTTTAGATAGCTTTATTTTTACACGCGAAGAGATTAATAATTTAATTACATCAGATAAAAAAGCTTCTGGTTGGAATCTCCCCTATGGTAAACATATTTTGTTAGCATCTTGTCGAGATTCGGAATTAGCCACAGAATATAATGCAGGTGGGAAATACCGGGGAGCTTTTTGTTACTTCCTAACGGAAACTCTCAAGCAAACCCAAGGAAATTTAACTTATCGAGATTTATACAAACGAACTAATGCTTTGGTACGCACTAAAATCAAATATCAATCTCCACAGTTAGAAGCAACCGATACCAGAGATTTTGACCGATTATTTTTAGGTGGTGCAATTAGCGATCGCCATCCTTACTATACAGTTTCTTATCACAAACAATATGGTTGGATAATTGACGGTGGTTTAGTACATGGTGTACCTCGTCCACAAAATCAGGAAACTATGCATTTGGCTCTTTTCTCCATTGAAACCCAAGGACAAGATTTACGAAAGTTATCAAATAAACTCGGAGAAGCCCAAGTCACTCAACTTTTACCGCAATTGAGTAAAGTTAGAATTAGCCCTAGCTTAGATAATCAAAAAGAATGTACTTTCAAAGCCGTTATTACCAGTTTACCTTTACCACCCAAATCTGTAAGCTTTGCTGGGGATATAGAAGGGGTAAAATTATTACAAAGAGCAATACAAACTATCCAAGATAATTGTCAACCTTCGCTATATATACGAGAAGTTAGCAACAAAGAAAAAGCCGAATTTAAAGTATTAGCTTGTAATGGAGAATATATAATTACTCGACCCTGTAGCGGTTCCCCAATAGTTAATGAAATTCAAGATTATACAGAAGATAATGCCATCAAAGTAATTAAACGACTCGAACATATAACTAGATGGACAAATCTGAGCGAACTTTCTAGTACAGCGAATAGTCCCATTCCTTCTAATGCAATTGAGGTGGAAATTCATCAAGGTGATGAAATCTTATCAGATGGTGAAATTAACCTCAATTACTATCAAGATGATAGTGGTAAATGGAACAAACCTACTTTTAAAGTTAAACTCAAAAATACTAGCAATCAAACTCTTTATTGTGCCTTACTAGATTTAACAGAACAATTTGCAATTAATGCGGGCTTTTTTCAAACTGGTTGTGTCAAACTTGAACCAAATCAAGAAGCGTGGGCTTTAGGTGGAAGATTTATTCGTGCTAGTATTCCCCAAGAATTATGGGAACAGGGAATTAGTGAATATCAAGATATCTTAAAACTAATTGTTTGTACATCGGAATTTGATGCTACCCTCTTAGAACAGAATAAACTCGATTTACCGTATCAAAAATATACTCACAACCAAAGAAATCTACGTCCAGGTACCCTCAATCGTTTAATGAATCGTCTGCAATACCGTGATTTAAGCGCTGATGATGAAGTAGAAGAATACGATGATTGGGTGACTTCTCAATTGCTAATTAAAACTAATAAATCTCTGTAAACTACTCTCATATCCACTTTTTTTTGCGAAGGAAGAAGGAAAAATAACTCAAGTTGTAAAACTTTGCATTACACCTCAATGCCAATTTTTATTGAAAGAATTCAATCATAAAAATACGATGAATACTACTCAAAATTATCAAATATCTAGCGATACAGAAATAATCTCCAAAAATGGATTTTCCCGTAATCTGGCATTTATTATCGGCATCAATAACTATAAAAACGGTATTTCTCCTCTAAAAACTGCTGTAAACGATGCTAAAAAAATAGTAGAAACTCTCCGCGAAAAGCATGGTTATCAAGTTTGGGTATACTTGGACGAAGTTGCTATTCTAAGTAAATTAAATCAGTTTATAGAGAAAACATTACCAGAACAAGTTACAGAAAATGACCGCTTATTATTTTATTTTGCCGGTCATGGAGTCGCGCTTAATGGTGATGATTGTCCCGCTGGTTACTTAATTCCTCAAGATGCTAAACAAGGCGATATTAACAGTTATCTGCCAATGACAAGGTTACACGATGCTTTAAATAAATTACCCTGTCGTCATTTTTTGGGAATTCTTGATTGTTGTTTTGGTGGTGCTTTCCGATGGTCGAGTACCAGGGATTTATTAACATCACCAGAATTAATTCATAAAGAGCGTTACGACCGTTTTATTGCCGACCCAGCATGGCAAATCATTACTTCCTCAGCTTCCGACCAAAAAGCTTTTGATAACTTTAAATTAGATACAGAACGCGGTCAAATTGGGAATCATTCGCCTTTTGCTGCTGCATTATTAGAAGCTCTAGAAGGCGAAGCAGATGCTTATCCTCCTGCAAAAAATGGTAAACCTGCTGGAGATGGAGTTATTACAGCAACGGAATTATATTTGTATTTACGGGATAGAGTAGAAATTCCCACAGAAAAACATCGTCTGCGGCAAACTCCTGGTATTTGGTGTTTAAATAAGCATGATAAGGGCGAATATATCTTTCTTTCTCCCGGACACGAATTAAATTTACCACCAGCACCACCTTTAGATGAATCACAAAATCCCTATCGCGGTTTAAAGTCATTTGAAGAGGAACATAGTTCACTGTTTTTTGGTAGAAGCAAACTAGTAGAAAAATTAGAATATTATGTTAAAGCTAATCCTTTAACAGTGGTACTCGGTGCTTCCGGTTCGGGAAAATCCAGTTTGGTTAAAGCTGGATTAATTCCCAAGCTAAAAAAAGAAGCAAAAGAAACTAATGAAAAATGGTGTACATTGTCACCAATTCGTCCAGGGGAAACACCTTTCCAAGCATTAAATAATGCCCTTGTTGATGTAAAATTGTCAAAAATAGAGTTACAAAACAAACAAAAAACTCTTGCTCAAAGTGTTGATTCTTGGGTTAAAAATAATCCTAATTCCAAGTTATTAATCTTTATTGACCAAACTGAAGAACTAATTACACTTTGTAAAGACGAGAACCAACGCAAAGAATTTTTTCAACAGATATTTATAGCAGTTAAGACTCTTAAAGATAAATTACGGGTAGTATTAAGCCTACGTTCTGATTTTGAACCCCAAATTCGAGATGCTGGTTTAAAGTCTGTCATCGAAGAAGTAAACTTGGGAAACACTGAACTCAAAAATCTTTGGCAAACTGGACGATTTATTGTGCCTGCAATGACACGAAGAGAATTGCGGGAGGCGATTGAGAAACCCGCAGAAGCACGGGTAATGTTTTTTCAACCCTATGATTTAGTCGAAAAATTAATTGATGAAGTGGATAATATGCCCGGAGGCTTACCACTACTATCTTTTGCCTTGAGCGAACTTTATCTTAAGTACTTACATCGACAACGAGTCGCACAATATAAAGGTATAACAATTGACCGCGCTCTGACCGCTCAAGATTATCAGGAATTGGGGGGAGTAATGCGATCGCTAACTCAAAGGGCTGATGGGGAATATCTAGCGCTAGTGAAAGAAAATCCAGCTTATGAGCAAGTTATTCGTCATGTAATCCTGCGGATGGTGGCCATTGGTGGAGGTGAGTTAGCTCGTAGACGGGTACCATTGTCAGAATTGGAATATCCATCTGAGAAAAATATTTTAGTTAAGGAAGTAATTGAGCGTTTTACCAAAGCACGGTTACTTGTGGAAGGACAAGATGCTGAAGGTAAGCCCTATGTAGAACCAGCCCATGATGCTTTGGTGCGCGGTTGGCAAAAGCTGCTGGAGTGGAAACAAGAAGAGGAAGAAGGTTTAATTTTACAAAGGCGACTGACACCTGCTGCTGAAGAATGGAAAATCCAGCAACAGCCAAGGTTTCTTTGGAATGCAAACCCACGTCTTGATTTGTTGAAAAAGGAACTCAATTCCGATGGCAACTGGCTGAACAAAGTAGAAACTGAGTTTGTGCAAAGAAGTATTAGGAAAAGACGGCGAAATACTCGCGTGCGTTGGAGTTTGGCTGGTTCAGTAATTTTGGGTTCTGTGATTTTCAGTGCTGCGATCTGGCTGCAACTTCAGCAAACTGAACTACGTGCAAAAGCGGCCAGAGCCGAGGTTTTACTGTCCACCGATCCGGTCAATGCCCTAGTGTTAGCAATTCAAGCGACTGGTCAGAATATTTCTCTTTCAAAACTACTGCCCTTCGAAAAAATTTTGCTCCCAGTTCAGTCCAGCATATTAAATGTAGTACAAGAAGCTAGAGAAGCAAATCGTTTTTCGTCTGAGAATAATAGTCATGTTGAATCACTAGCCGTTAGCCCAGATAGTCAATACATTGCTAGTGGTCATGACGATGGAATATTACGTTTATGGGATAGGCAAGGCAAGCTCATCAACAAAACTCAAGTAATATATGAGAGGCGTGTTAATTTTGTTGCCTTTGTTTCTATGCCAGATGGTCAGTACATTGTCAGTTTTGATGAAGATGACATGGTACGGTTATGGGATTTTAAGGGAAAACCACATAATAGCATCAGACCATTTAAGATTCCTAATAATAGCGTAATTGCCCTTAGCAAAAATGGTAAATATATTGTCAGTGGTCATCAAGATGGAACTTTGCAAAGGTGGGATCTAAATGGCAATAGGATTAGTCAACCCTTTCCAATGCATGAATCTGAGCATGAATTTGATTCTAAAGTTTTGTCAATTGCTGTAAGTCATAATGGTCGGTACATTGTTAGTAGCAGCCGTGAAAGTGTACAACTATGGGATTTAAATACTAACTCCAAAAAAGAGATTTTCAAAGAGGCTAAGGTTGAGGGTTATCCTTTAGTTACATTGTCTTTGAGCACTAATGACGACTACATTGTTGGCGGTCAAGCTAATCCCCAGACTGATGATGTATCAGGTGGGATGCGGTTATGGTATATCGATAAAGAAATAGAAAGTACTACATTTCAGGTTCACACACGTGCTATCTCTAAAGTCCAGGTCAGCGCAAACAGCGAATATATTCTCAGTGGAGTTATGGATGGTACGATAAAAGTTGTTAACAAATTTGGTAACCTGATTACTCAATTTCAAAATTCGGGTGGTTCAATTGCCTTGAGCCCAGACAATAGTTACGTTGTCGGTAATAGTGGTGGGGAAATACGGATATTCGATTTGAAAGGGACTTTGATTGGCGATCGCGAGTTCAAATATCCTGAATTCCAAAATATTCCAACTTTTTATAAAACTGTTTCCAGCCCAGATGATAAATATATTATAAGTAATAGTAAAGCCCTGAATTTGCGAGATAGGAAAGGTCAAATCCTTCTATCTTTTAAAGAAAAGACTGTCCATGGAGTGTATTTCGTCAATTTCACCCCAGATGGTAATTACATTGTCACTGGCAGTTATAATGGAAAAGTGGAATTTTGGAATCGCGAAGGAAAGCGGATTAGACAATTTTCAATTGGAGAGAGTCACATCATTGGTCTTAGCTCACAAACTCAATCTATTATCACTGTCACTAGAAATAATAATATGCTGCAGTTGTGGGATCAATTTGGCAACAGTTTTGGCAAGGAATTCAAAATTGGAGAATACGATAGAATAACATTAAGTCCTAATGGAAAAATAATTGTTACCAGCAAGGATATTGACAGTAAAGGTGAAGACTCCCAATTATTATCATTATGGGATCTAAAGGGAAAACGTATTGGTAAACCCATACAGATAGATCATAAAGTAACTTCAATCGCCTTGAGTCCAGATGGGAACAAAATAATTACTGGCATTGGCCTTTCAAATGAAATTCGGTTGTGGGATCTAACGGGAAAACAGATTGGTAACACTTTTCGAGGACACCCCGACAACATTCATTCAGTAGCATTCAGCCCAAATGGCGAATATACAGTTAGTCAAAGTGTTTGTAATACGGATGAGTGTCCCTTAGAATCCTCAACACGACCAACTTTATGGTTGTTGGATCTGGAGGGGAATCCAATTGGTAATTTCCTCCATATAGGTTACGCTACTGATAATATTCCGGTTACATCAGACAGTAAGTATATTTTAACTTATAGTGGTGTATTATACCCAGCGAACTGGGAAGGAGGACTTGAAGTAGCTTGTAATAGATTGCGTTATCATCCTGTCCTTCAAAAACCTAAAACTGATGAAGCTAAAGCTGCTAAGGAAACCTGTCAAAAATATATCTGGTAGAATACAAAGATGCTCAACTAATCAACCGAGGTTAAAATATAGCTCAAAAAGATGATGCTTTGTGCCCAGTAATACGATTGTTCTATATTGCTATAATTCAAGATTTACAAGACTTATAAGTCTCTATAGTACATTTGCTCCGGGGAGCTTCAAATTATACCAAGCTTGCGATCGCAATATTTCCAACTGCATCCGTTAAAAAAATTCAGATTTACTCTATTCCCTGCTGCTATTTTTGATTTACATTCAACTCAACTTAATTCCAGTCATTTGTGCAACGAAATCTGAAGCTTTACCAATTAACGAAGTATCAATATCAATTGGATAATCTTCTAAATTCTTAATCCCACTCACAACTGCTTCTAAATCCGCATTACCTTTTCTCGCACCTAAACCATTAATCGCACATTCTATTTGTCTAGCCCCACAATTTAAAGAAATCAGAGAATTTTCTACTGCTTTACCTAAATCATCGTGACAGTGAACCGAAATAACCGTTTTATCAATATTCGGTACACGATTAAAAATCATTTGTAAAAGCTGAGAAAACTCTTCTGGTGATGACAAGCCCAAGCTATCGGGAATACTAATAGTTGTGGCACCACTATTTATCGCCGTTTCAATTGCTTTACATAAAAAATCTGGTTCGTTTCTTGGTGCATCAAAAGCACTCCATTCGACTTCTCTACAATAATTTCTTGCTAAATAAATATTATTTTTTATGCTTTCAAATTCTTCTTCTAATCGAAGTTTATCTTTATTTTTTTAATTGACATTATTATAAGTATGAATTCTACCTCTTTTAGCTGACTTAATCGCTTGAGCAACACTGATAATTTCTTCTTTATTTGCACCTGCTAATCCGCAAATAGTGGAATTATTGATAATTTTAGATATTTGTAAAACTTCCTCAAAGTCTGAAGGCGAATTTGCTGGATAACCTACTTCGATTACATCTACTCCCATTTCTTCTAATAGCTTAGAAATGGAAATTTTTTGCTGTAAATTGAATTTAATACCGGGCATTAATTCTCCATCCCGCATTGTCGTATCGAAGATGATTATTTTATTCATGAGATGATTAATTATCAATCAACAATTAACAATCGTGGTGCGTGACGGCAATATTAACAATTTTCGTTATCATTGACAATTTATCCAAGCCGTCACACACCTTACATAATTATCTTTCCTATTCACCGGATGTGCCTTGTATCTCATGAAAACCGCTATATTCCTGACAAATCAGCGGCTTCTTGAAAACCTCTCTCCATGAACGCGTTCACGTTAACGGAGTGTGCCCTGAAAGGGCATAGTGCGGCTCAGCGTTTTCTCGTAGAGTACCACTAAAGCTGCAAGGAGAGAGGCTTTAATTCCTCCCCCCTTCCCATGTCCTAAGAGGAGAGGCTGCGCGAACGCAGGGAAGGGGGCTGGGGGGCTCGCGGTTTTCCGTTGACTCTTCCACATAACGTGAAAAGTCAGGCTATATTCCTACTGTTAACTGTTCACTGTTCACTGTTCACTGTTAACTGTTTTATTAAGCTTCTTGATAAACTATCTCTTGAAATTGAATTACATCTTTTTGAGGATCTGCATGAATAACTTTGACTAAAATTTCTTCACCCAAATTAACAGCACGTTTGAAGGACATGGGTAACTGCAAACCTAAATCTTCTAACAATATTAGTGCTAAGTTACTATCTTCCCTCAACCACATTAAAACAGTTGTATCCCAAGCTTTATCTAAATGACGACCCAGATATTCTAATGCCCAATATCTATTGGTTTGTCTTTCCACCATTACCACTTCCTGAGTTATGCTCGTAACCGTCATCATCACTTCTTTAAGATCTTCTGCACGGAAGGGTAGAGCTTCTCCTCGAAGATGGGCTTTGATTTGAAAGTGTGTAAGCAAGTCGCTATAACGGCGAATCGGAGAAGTTGCTTGTGTATAAGTTTCTAACCCCAAACCCGCATGGCGCAATGGATTGATGCTCATTTCGCTCTTTGGCATACAGCGACGCATGGCACAGGCACGGACAAAACCTGCTGGCAATAATAGTAATTCTTCTTCTGGTGGTAATTCCGGCTGGGGCTGACCGCGAAAAGGTAAAGGAATGCTATGAGTTTTACCGTAACGAGCCGCGACTTCACCTGCTAGAATCATCATTTCGGCTACTAGTTCTCGCGAACGAGAATCATCTAATAAATCTATATTAACTTCGTCATCTTTAACTTTAATAGTAGCCTCAGGCATATTTATGCTGATTGCTCCTTGCTCGAAGCGCCAAGATTTACGCTTCAAAGCCCATTTACCAAGAGCCGCTATTTCCGGTTCTTCTCGTACTCCCGATTCCAAAATATCGTCTACATCTTCATAAGTGAGACGATAAGTCGGTTTGATTAAACTTGCATGAATACTGTAATCTTCTACTGCACCAGTTTCATCTAAAATAATTCCAAAACTTAAAGCACAACAGATTTCTCCTTGTATCAAACTCATCGGTCCGGTTGCCAGTATTTCGGGGAACATAGGAATCATTCCCGTAGGTAAATATACTGTGCTACCGCGCTTTCTAGCATCCAAATCTAATTCATCTTCAGGTACAAGCCATCGCGTAGGATCTGCAATGTGTACCCATAATTTTTCTCGATTGTCGGGAAGCATTTCCCAACTCAGACCATCATCAATTTCGGTCGTCGTTTCATCATCAACCGTATAAACTTTTAGATGAGTTAAGTCCAAACGGTTTTGATCTGGATCTGGGGGAGGAGAGTTCAAGCGTTCATGGGCCACATCTGTTACCTTAGTTGGAAATTGAACCGGAATTGAAGAACGACGTAGAAACAGGTTTTCATTTGCACTCCACCAACCCAAATCAACGAGCAAACCGAACGCTCCTTGAGGAGTTGCAGTGCGTTCGAGCATCGTCATCGTTTCTAAAACTTGTGCGGGTGGGGGATAAGCTTGAGCCAAAGAATCGTATTTCACTCCACCCCGCGTTACATCTGCTAGTAATGCTCCATATTTTTCTAATGCTTCAAGCCTATGTCTGTCGTGCTTTTGCCATTCTACAGCTTCACCACCAAGTGCTTGCTGTACCCTTTGTAAAAATTCTTTCTGTCCTCTAGCTTTGAGTGCTTCTACTTCTAACTGATGCTTGCGTTCTGCCACTGCTGAAGCGCTTCGTGGCTCGTAACCATCGCCTTTTTGCTTAAAATAAATTTTATCGTCTGATAACAAGCAGTGAGCCGCATAAACTTGGGATGGTTCTGCTTGAGAAAACAGCAAATTAGCCATTTCTTTCGGAGTGGCTGATGCACCATCTTCTACCAATAATTCCCAAGCTACCTCTAAGCTTGAAGGGTCTAAATACGATTCTACCTGTTGCAGAAAATCTGGTATTTCTGATGAATTATAGGTTTGTCCAACAACTTTATAAGTAAATTGTCTCGGTGCAAGACTAGTGGATTGTCCTCGTTCATCCAAAACAATCCAGCGAGTTTTTCCATCTGGACGCTCTACCACACCCAAACGGCGATCGCCTTGATTTCTAAATTCTACCAGCGTCCCCTTTTCCACAAGCCTTGTAATTCATTCAAGTTTTCAGTTCTGGCGATTTAGGATTATTTAACATCAAATCCTAAAATCCTGCTCATCTTCAATCCAAAAATATCCGTTGCTTTCCACGGTGCAATCGCGACCTATATCAAAGTTATTAACCTAGATATAACAATGGTCTGGGAGGCAACTCACCGCTGTGATGCTTTAAGAGCCTCCCTAATCATTTGTCCTTAAAATACTCGATTTAAGCTTCGGCATTCACAAAAGGCAATAAAGCTAAAATTCTGGCACGTTTAATTGATGCAGTTAAAGCTCGTTGTTGCTGAGAAGTTAAACCAGTTATCCGACGTGGTAATATTTTACCGCGTTCGGTAATAAATTTACGCAATAAATCAACGTCTTTATAATCTATTGGTTCTCCAGGTTTTATGGGAGAAAGACGACGACGATAATAAGCCATTTTTACTTAATTTCCTTATGAACGGTATGCGTGTTGCAGTGAGTGCAGAACTTTTTGAGTTCCAAGCGGTTAGTTGTATTGCGACGATTCTTAGTACTCGTATAGCGAGAAACTCCTGGCGAACGCTTATTAGGATTAGTGCGACACTCCGTACATTCGAGCGTCACTATTATACGAACACCTTTACTTTTAGCCATGATTAGACAAACAATTTAAGCTAGCAAATAATAACACAAATATTCATTATCTCACATTTAATTGCCCATATTCAACTATTTGGTCAATGGTGATTAAAGCAAAAATAGTTGTAAGGCAACGAAACTATAATAATTCGAGAATAGCTGTGATACAAATTCTGTATCACTATCAATAGCGCTTTGGAATCACGCTTAAGTATAGCAGTCACATCGCTAAAAATACCGCTTCAAGCAAAAGAACGGGGAGTTGCTAGTTGATAGTTGCTAGTTGCTAGTTGCTAGTTGATAGTTGCTAGTTGATAGTTGATAGTTGATAGTTGATAGTTGCTAGTTGCTAGTTGCTAGTTGCTAGTTGCTAGTTGCTAGTTGCTAGTTGCAATTAGCGATAAGTGTTTAAAGGTAATTTACCTGCATGTTACATAGCCATACTTTATTTGTGCCGACTTACTTACTACTAATAGATTAAAAATCAGTAAAATTCCTTTATGCGACGAAATTCGGTATTTTATCGACTATGACGGATTTACAGGGTTGATTAGAAGCGTTAAAGAATTAATCCATTAAAAAACGGGCAGGGATGCCCGTTCCACAAGAAATATGTAGTAGCTTGAGATTAGGAGAAACATTAGAAATAGATTTATAAACTCCTAACTCCTCACTCCTAACTCTCAACTAAATTACCGTCTTGCAAATTTCTTCGACATCTTCCGCAAGCGAATTGATTCTGGGGTAATTTCCACCAATTCATCAGGACCAATATATTCCAAAGCTCTTTCCAAGCTCATGTCTACTGGTGCTTGTAATTGAACTAATTCATCACCACTAGCAGCACGATGGTTTG
>ERZ1740052.226-NODE-226-length-19799-cov-9.662530_pt1 | contig 19799 bp, 11 predicted proteins | sample MGYA00581750_ERZ1740052 | MGnify/ENA primary metagenome ERZ1740052 (study PRJEB43018, sample SAMN04849743) | marine metagenome | isolation source: floating plastic debris | place: Pacific Ocean | collected 2008-08-30 | study: EMG produced TPA metagenomics assembly...
AAAGGTAATTTACAATTTGTTACATAGCTGCGTTTATTTGTGCCGACCTACTTATCAACTATCAACTATCAACTATCAACTATCAAATTATTAATTCCTAACTCTTAACTCTTAACTTTTAACTCCCAACTTGTACATCTTGAATTACGCCAAAATATAATCCAGCTAAGATAGCGATACCGAAAATTACGCGATACCAAACGAATATCCAAGTGCTTTTGGTTTTAAGGAATTCTACTAACCAAGCAATTGCTAAATAAGAAAATATTCCTGATGAAATTACAGATGCTGCCAAAGTAATAATTTGTGAATTATCAACTCCAACTTCAAATAAATCTTTAAGTGAAATTAAGCCAGCTAAACTAATTGCGGGAATTCCTAATAAAAATGAGAACCTTGCTGCTGTTCCCCTTTCCAAACCCATAAATAATCCTGCTGTTAAAGTTGAACCGCTTCGAGAAGCCCCAGGTACTAACGCCAAAGCTTGAGCACAGCCCATTAATATGCCATCACCCATTGTTAATTTGTCAAAATTGCGCTGTCTGCTGCCTTTAATTTCTGCCAATCCCAACAGTATTCCCATGACAATTGACACAACTGCGATTACACCCATACCTCTGACAGTATTTTCGTAAAATTCTTCAAACACAATTTTGAGTAAAAGCCCTAAAACTACTATTGGGAATGTTCCGATGGCAATTCCTAGAGCAATACGAAAATCGGTATCTCGATAATCTTTACGTCTAATAGCAATATACGCACCTGTAAGAACTCGCTTTAAGTCTCCCCAAAAGTACCAAAGCACAGCCACAATACTACCAAGCTGAATCGCTGCACTAAAAGCAGAACCTGGATCTCCCCAACCTAATGCCACTGGTACAGCTTTCAAATGCGCGGTACTACTGATGGGCAAAAATTCTGTTGCACCTTGCACGAAGCCTAAAAAGATGCCTTGCCATAGGTTCATTTGCGAAGCCCCATCAACAACAGGAGTGCCCGCATCTTGACTGAGAACTTTTAACGGAAATGAAGAAACTGATAAAACACCACTTCCTACCATCAACAAGGGAAACAGCAAACGTTTGGATACAGCCATGAATACACCTATCTACCCGTAATTACCTTCCTATTACACTTTCAACTGATTCTGTACTGCTTACAGGAAAAAATACGCCAGTTGAAAACAATATTTCCTGTTTACGCCCGAATTGTGAAGCCCAATTCTCGCTACAGCATACCTGCAAACTTCACTTTAGTCTTTGTGTTTTTTTTAAAGATTTCCTAATAGGCTACAATTGCGATACTATAAATATGCCCCCCCCCTGGATAGGATATACTTACTTAATGGTTGCTAAAAGACCTTAAGAAAAGTTAATATTTGTAAAGAATATTAAAAGATTGATTAATAATACGTTCTATTCATATACAGCTTTTAACCCCGTGACTCAAACAATTGAAAGTCTAGAATCCTTAAAAATCAACATAATAGCGAATCAAAAAGTGATAAGCACAGTAATACCCTTAGATAAAAAAGAAGATGAGAATTTGACGGGCACCCTTAAAAGTTTTTCAACTTCTTCCTTAATACCTCTCTATGCAGAAATAACATCTCGGCAAGCTCTACTAGTATTTGCTACTGCGGTATTTTTGGTATCGGTGCCTGTATTTATTGAAGCGCCGCTGGTAAGAGTACTGCCGTGGTTAAGTGTAGCTCTAACATTGGGATGGGTATGGCTGAGTAAATTATTGATGTCGCGGAGTGCAACATATATTTGGGGAGATTTACTTCTAGGTTTCAGTTTGACTTGGTTAGCTGGTTCTATATATTGGGGTTGGTTGCGCTGGGAGCCTTTATGGCATTTACCCGTAGAATCAATAGGTTTACCCTTTGCTGTTTGGTGTTTGTATAGGAATTGGGGCAAAGTTGGTAACTGGTTTTATTTTGGTTCTTTAGTTGGTACGGTTTTAACCGACATATATTTTTACATCGTGGACTTGATACCCTACTGGCGGCAGATTATGGTTGTAGAGCCAGAAGCAGCAACACCCGTTTTAAAAGCAGCACTTTCACAAGTACAAACACCATCAGGGCAAGCTTGGGCAGTTGTTCTAGCGGTAGTGTTATTAAGCGTGGGGATTATACCTTTAAAATATAAGCAGCTGCACTGGTATGCTTTTAGTGGAGCAGTTTTAAGCACAATTTTAGTAGATAGCTTATTTTTAATTGCTGCCCTTATGGCTTAGCTCCCTCGCAATCTGCTTTTCTAACGACACTAATAGCTAGCAAAAGCTTTTTTGCAAAAATCCTGCTATAAATCCTTGGGAGTAAATATTAGATATATTGATAAGCTATATATTAGTTTTGTGCGAACCGAAGTCGCACATTAAGAGTGAAATTCTGCTCGGCAGTTTCGCCGAACAAAATTTCCTACCTAATAGCCGAGGTAGTATCCGCCCAAAGGGGCATAATTGGTAACAAAGATGTCTCACAGCTAGAGGGTCAAATGTCTAATTCTGAATACAAGTCAACTGGATAAGAATTGGGCTTGGATAAGATGTTCAAGGTCACTTGTGTACGATGCTTCGTAAATACAGTCCATTCCGTAAAAGTTGGCTGGGGATGATACGGGGTTAGTAGTCACCCAAAAACTAGGTGAACCAAAGGAGTAGGTCAATCCTTTACCTGCTTAGGCTATCAAATACCTCCGGAGTAAAGCAGGAACCTAAAAACATTGCATCTCTTAAGTGTGGAACGGGGTAACTCCTAAAGGGTCTTAACAAGTGTTAAGTAGGTAAACCGTAAGGTAAACTGAATTCCCAAGAGGAGAGAGGATGCCAAAAAAGCGAATGTCGCTGCCCGCAAGGGAACAGGAAACAGGAATTTCCCTGATAACTGAGCGAATAAGGAATATACCTAACTCGAAAGAGTGCTGACTTTGGCAGGTGAATCAGCTTTCAATTGACAAATTCGGAAACCTGAAGCTTTTGGGAAAAGTTAGATGCAGGCAACTGTAAACGTAACCGTAAGTACAATTGAGTGGCATAACGTCAACTGGCGTTCTGCCAACCAATCAGTAAGGAATCTTAGAAGACGCATATTTAAAGCAACTCAAGCAGGTAACTGGCGTAAAGTCCGCAACCTCCAACGACTTATGCTTCGGAGTTTCTCCAACGTGCTAATTTCCGTTAGGAAGGCAGCACAAATCAATAAAGGGAAGAAAACGGCCGGAGTAGATAAAAGACTAGCACTATCTCCTCAAAAGAGAAGTAAGTTAGTGATTGATTTAGTTGGTAAACAGGATTGGAAGCCTAAACCAGCTAGACGAGTATATATACCTAAAACAAATGGCAAAAAACGCCCTTTGGGAATACCGACTATTCGCGACAGGTGTCTACAAGCTATCGTAAAAAATGCATTAGAACCATGTTGGGAAGCTCAATTTGAGGGTATCAGCTACGGATTTCGTCCTGGGAGAAGCTGTCACGATGCTATCCAAAAGATATATTTGGCAATATGTCCAAATAAAAAGAAGAAATGGGTAGTAGACGCTGATATAAAAGGATGTTTCGACAATATTAACCATGACCAATTAATCCGAAGCATTGGTAATTTTCCAGGCAGAAAGTTAATAAATCAATGGTTAAAAGCTGGCTATGTAAATAACAATATCTTTTATGAGCAGCAATCCGGAACACCTCAAGGCAGCATTATTTCTCCACTCTTGGCAAATATCGCCCTGCACGGAATGGAAAAGGTTTTGGGTATTAAATACAATAACCGGGGAGAAATTACGGGGAAAAGAATACTAGTAAGGTATGCCGACGATTTTGTTATATTATGTGAAACTTTTGAAGATGCAAATAATGCATCGAATCAAATCAACACTTGGTTAAAAACTATAGGTCTCGAACTTTCAAATGAAAAGACAAAAATAGTGCATATCACTCAAGGGTTTGATTTCTTAGGTTTCAATATAAGACATTATAAAGACAGCAATACCAAAACGGGATTCAAACTCCTAATAAAACCCAATAAAAAATACCTAAAGCAAACTCGTAGAGATATAAAAAAGGTATTTCTTGAACACAAAGGCAAATCTGTTTTTAAACTAATAAATGCTATAAACCCAATAATCAGAGGTAAAGCTAACTATATGAGGGGAGTGGTTTCATCTAAAACTTTCGCTAGCTTAGATTACTACCTCTTCCGCAGACAGGTTAGATACGCTAAGCACACACACCATAATAAATCTAAAAAATGGACAAGTGCAAAATATTGGGGAAGACTTAACTTTCAAAGACCCAAAGATAAATGGGTTTTTGGAGACAAAGAAACTGGCGTTTTCATGTTGAAATTTAAATGGTTCGGAATCAAAAGACACACTCTAGTAGTGAAAAAGCACTCCCCAGATAACCCCTTATTAGGAAGTTATTGGGAAAGCAGACAAAATAAAAAGGATAAATCCGAATCAGAAAAATACAACAAGAGTAAACAGAAAGTAGCAAAGAGACAAAAATATAAATGTCCAATTTGTGGAGAATCATTATTCAATGAAGAACCACTCCACCTGCATCACATTATACCGAGATGTCAAGGTGGTAACGACGAAACCAAAAATCTCTTATGGCTACACCAATTCTGCCATCATAAGGTACATTACCAAAAAGAGTGATTTGCTTGAGCTGGATGCTTGGAAATTTGCATATCCAGTTCTTAGGGGGGAAAGGAACAGCAATGCTCTTGACCTACCCGACTGATAACTGTCGTGTTTAAATTAAGCTGCTTACTACGAGCATATGTCATTTGTGCATTAGCTGTAACGAATGGCATCTGAGTAGAATTTGGCTTAAAGCTTTGTGTAAGTTTGATGGAAAGAGGTAGAAAATCGTGAAACGATTGGCGCATTTAGTAACAGTATTTAGTTTGTTAATCGGATTTTGGGGATGGCTAGGTTCTGACGGAGTAGCCCAAGCAGTAAGTTTAAATGAATTTACTGTTAATAATGCTCCTATTTTTGCAATTGATTCATCCCGAGTATTGCGGAATCGAGCAGATGAAAAACTTGCAGATGTTTATGGTGACAAAATTGATTTAAACAATACCAACATAGGAGCGTTTCAGAGATATAGAGGACTATATCCTACACTTGCTAAGAAGATAGTCTTTAACGCTCCTTACGACAACGTAGAAGATGTGCTGAATCTTCAAGGTTTAAGCGAAAGACAAAAAAAACGCCTGCAAGCGAATATGGAAAACTTTACAGTAAACCCACCAGAAGAAATCTTTATTGATGGCGATGAGCGCATCAATAATGGTATTTACAGGTAAAAAATACCAGTGCTTGTGAATATCGTGATTTTTAATCTGACCGTTTTTGTTTGAAATTTAGGCAATCCTCAAAAGGATAAATTAAGAGACGTTGCAGTGCAACGTCTCTTGATAGTATATTTGCTCTTTGTCTCTCTCAAGATTTACAAGTTGGCTTAATTACTATCGAATCTTGCCAAACAATATTCGCTAATCTTCAATTAAGTAAATTTCTATCTTCTCTAAATCCGCCAAAACCAGCTAGTTTTGAATCGAACAATGCTCAGAAACTATTGTTATTGTGGACGCAAGTCCGCAACCTGCTTGATATAGCTAATTTAATTCTTAAAAGTGCTGCTTATATAACTGAAAGTCGAGGAGGCTAGATCTACGTACAATAATTCCAATCATCTCCAGTAAGATCGTATTCCTTGACTTCAAAGCCTTATATCATCGAGTGCCGCTACCATAAGCGCTTGAAGGACCACCATAATCAGGTGGTTGATATCCCGATGAATCTCGATCCTCTTCATATCTTTCTAAACTGTCCTGCACTACAGGAATTGCATATTCAGGAACATCATGTTTTAGCGCCAAAGCGGCATCTGTAATTTTAGGGATTATCAAAGAAGCTCCAACAATCAAACATATTACGCTGCTAATCTTTAAACTGTTTCCCAAAAAATTCTGTGTATTATTGTAAATTTTCATAGTTCAACCGTACTTACGTACATATACCATTTTTTTAGTTAAATTTGGGTTAAAGTGAAATTAAAATTTTTGTCAAAGGTAGAATTACTTAAATATTGGCTTTATTAGCTAAAGACAAATCTTTAGAGTGAAGACAACTTTACAATTTCATTATTATCTAAATCAGTGGTAATACTTATAGGCAACGATTCACATCTGCCTTTAGTTAGACATAGGGTGTAAATCTTGTAACATAAATACCTGCTTTCTGGTTTTCTTCAAGCTATCTTAATAGATCAAGTAAGATTACAGTGTATTTTGATTCACAAAGTAGAATAAATACTTAGGGTTGTAAATTATTATCATCTTTAAATTAAACCTTCATTAGAGAAAATAACTAAAAATCAATAATTTATGTTGCCATTTTGGCCGAGATTTACAAAACTTAATCTTTCTAAGAAAGTTAATTTAGTAATTATACGTCAGTCAAAATCCTCAAAATCGAAAGATGAAATTTATGCCTGGGTTTTTATCTAACTAATTAGTTCTACAGAGTTATAGTTAGAAATTCCTGGTATATCTAAAGATATAGCTCGGCATTTGTAAATTTACCTAGCGACCTAATTAAAAAAGAGATTAGCATTGAACGATGTTATTTATGCTACTCAACCCTTGTTTGCTATATAAATATGGTTATTCAATACCTGTCATTGTTGGTAGTAGCGCTTTAGCGCATCCAAATTCAGTACTCGAATGCGCTAAAGCACTACTAAGAACCCCTCATGACTCAAATAGCAGAGTACTTGTTTGAGGCTCACATTTTGCACCATTCTTAACATCATTGGGGAATTGCATTACAATCAGGCTACAGTAAAAACCTGCAAAATTAATGTAATCAAAAATTATCTGTTGAAAGAATATTTAATAGTACATACCCATAAACGGCTATGCTTATAAATTAAAAGCTTGTGACAGCAAACTCATAGCGATTTCTTCCAAGCTGCTTAGCACGATACATTGCCGCATCAGCTTGTTTTAGTAATGTTTCACAATTGTCAGCAGTATCTGGATAAATGCTGATACCGATACTCGCAGAAACTGTAGCATTCTGATTTTCAAGAGCAATTGGTTCTGTAATAGTTTTGAGGATCTTTTCTGCGATTTTAGCGGCTAATTGGGGTTTGGGAATTTTGCGTAAGATAATGGTAAATTCATCTCCCCCTAACCGTGAAACAGTATCGCTACCGCGCAAGCAATTACTAAGTCTTTGAGCGACACTAACTAAAAGTAAATCACCCATTTTATGACCTAAAGAGTCATTTACCTGCTTAAATCCATCTAAATCGACAAACAATAGTGCCAGCATACAATTACCGCTTTTTGCCCAAGATAAAGACTCTTCAAGTTCTTCAGTAAAAGCTTTGCGATTTGGTAAGCCGGTAAGAGCATCGTGATAAGCCATATAACGTAAATTGTCTTCTTGAAATTTACGTTTGGTTATATCGCGAATTATTCCTACTAGAAATAAATTTCCTGCTGAATCTTTGTGAAGCGAACGTTTAGTAGCAATTAGATGAAGCTTGCCATTTATATCTGTCAATGTTTCTTCATTCTCTAGCAAATTGTGAGTTTTAAAAACGTACTCGTCATTTTTGTTGAAAGCATCCGCTTCTTGCTTAGGAAAAAAGTCATAATCGAATTTACCAATTAACTCATTCAGTGAAAAACCAATTAAATTACAATATGCATCGTTTAAAATAATCCATTGATGCTTTTCGTTTTTAACAAAAATGGGGTCTGCCACTGTATTGATAACTTGCTGTAAAAAGTCTTTAGAACGCTTAAATTCTTCCTGCATATGAGCGATCTGACTAGTAATAAAAATAACTGAACTAATATAAGTTATCAATGTGGGAATTAAAGGTATCCACAAACCTTTTAAAAACAAAATATAAGCATAAAATGTAATTATAAAACTAATAAATAATATTAACAAAAAGTTTTTACTTGAACTTCTAATCCGCCACCTAGTTATTGCTCCTACATAAGCCCAAATCGCAATGCACAAAAATTCTGCTGGTTCCGACCAAACTCGTAATAATTTTCTTCCCTCAAGTGATGCAGAAATAATTTCATCAATAAAATAAGCTTGTAATTCTACACCAGCGATTGATTCAGGTTCTTCAACCATAAAACGACTTGAGTATGGAATTAGTTTTATATCTTGTAAGCTTGGTGCAGTTGAACCGATAAGAACAATACGATCTTGAAACCATTTTTCAGCTATCTTCTTGTTGTCATTTAATACGTCTTTCAAAGGTATTGTGGGAAAACCATAAGATTTACTACAGCCTTCAGAGCAAGCTGGTTTAGGAAAATTAGATAAAAATTGATAGCCACCATCATCAGCATTTACATAGCCACCATCATTATTTTTAAATCGAATAAATTTAGCTTTACCTAACTGTAAGTACTCAGAATTTTTTGCTTCTTTTGGTACAATCTTATCTTTTCTCAAATAAAGTTGCGCTAATTTCAAGGCAAAGCTTTCATACTTTTTTTTATCAAAATGGGCATATAGCAAGCCGCGACGTACTTTACCATCAGCATCTCGTATCGTGTTATTAAGACCTACCTGACCTTTTTTGCTTAATACAGGTGGTGGGTTAACGCGACTGTTTAGATTATCCGATTGTAATTCAATACCAATTAAATTTGGCATTGATTCAAATACTTCCTCTAGTTTTTCACTACCAGGTGGTACTGCTAAATCTCTATAAATATCTAAACCAATAGCACGAGGCTCATAACTATCTATTTTCTGTAATAATTTAGCAATAGTAGTGTCATAAATTGGCCAGGAACCAAGTTCTTGTAAAGAAGCTTCATCTATAGCCACTATGGTAATTCTTTCTTGAGAATATTCAATTGGACGCAATTGGAAAAACTGGTCTAAAGCAGCCCATTCTAAAGGTTGTAATAGTCCTAAGTGGCGCAATACAAGTACGCAAAGTACTACGCTAGAAGCGGTAATTAATTCTCTGTGTCTTCTGAAAAGTTTTTGCTGTAGTGCAAAGATAGATGCTTGTAAATCTCTGCTGATATTTTTTATCATTCCCATTAGCCGAGCGGGAGAAAATTTGTCAAATCAATCTTGAATACGTTACTAACTGTACCTTTGTGCTAGATATTTAATAAAATCAGACCAAACATCTAAATATAGTTTTTTAATTGGATGTACGGATGATAATTAAATTATTCTAGTCATTGACTAAATTTCTTAGAGGTGTTTTCGCAGAACATGGTTCCCCGAAATACTGACATCTTTTACATTTATAGTCGTTTCAAAGAAAAAACAGATGGTAGTGTTTTCTTGCCGTTGGAGAGCAAAATACTCCTAATACAGAAATTAATTAGAACTACCTATATTACAAATCAATGTATTCACGAATAACTCATTAGTATAAGTACTAGTACTACACAATCAAATAATACTCGTACAAATACTCTATCGGCAAGTGGTAGTTCGTAAACAATCCAAATTAAATTATAATTGCTAATTTATTTATACTTGTCATAGGGAATTACTTTTTATACACTAAATATATTATTCACAAAATATGCATTACTTTAATATAGTATTTAGTGAGAATATATTATGGCCGATTCCTTTCTTTAATATTTGACTAAGTATATTTGATGAAAAAAATATATTTATACATTTAGTATGCATAAATATCAGTAATTTAAAATAATACGCGTACAAAATTTGAAAGTAAAGGCAACTATAAACCGCTGTATTACTATTTTTTGTTCAAGTATCTTTATTAATTGTGTACTTATAAAATAATGCTCGTAAGTAAGTCGGCACAAATAAAGTATCGCTATGTAACATACAGGTAAATTATCCTTAAACCCAAGCACGCTACTTGCGACTCCTTGATTTTAACTAGGATTTTCAACGCCAACCTACTTAGTCACCCAGTGCTTGCTTAAACTTCGGGTTAAAACGCGATAGCGCTTCTGCTCTTACTCCCTTCCCAGTGGAAGGTTACCTATAACCTAGGTTGGGTTGAACGAAGTGTAAGGGTCGCTTTCTCGTAGAGTAACCGAACACACTGTTGGGTTATGTCCTGACGGACACGCTCCGCTAACGTCCCTCAACCGAACCTACAAATTTTCGGTAATCTTAGAGCGGGATAGGAGTAAGATATAAAAAAGCCAACAGAAGTAGATACCGCTGTTGACTTAGGACCTTAATTTTTTGTATCTCTATGACTAATTAGTCAAAGGAAAATTAACGGTTCAGATAGTACTTGAAATTAGTTGGGCCTTTATAACCGGAAATTTTTGCTAGTTCCTCAAGATTCTTGGCACCTTGAATAGTTTTACCGTTTATTTTCCAAGTAGGATAACTTTGAATGCCGGCTGTTTTACATTCCGGTTTCTGATTGTTGGGAGTGTCAGCAGGAGCGCAATCTGTATGGGGAACTTCTTCATAAGCTTCCTTACCAAACAATAGCTTTTGGTCATGGCAATGAGGACACCACCATGCAATATATTCTTTGGCTCCAATTTCTTTAAGGTGACGAGCTAATGCTATTTCTGCTTCTCCAGAAGTAGTGGTAATTTCCCAACCAATTCCTGGTTGAGGAGGATTATCTCTAGTAGGAGTAAAAGTTATTTTTCCATCTTCAGAAACTTGTGCTGCGTTAGGAGAACCTGAATTAGCAGCAGTTCCGCCTGGTGTGACACCAGCATAAACGCCTAATGTACCGATCAAAGTTACCATTCCCACAATAACTGCAGTGAAGAAAATTTGACCAATGTCTTCCCAAATACGACCAACAATAGTCAACACCAGCATGGTTAGAGAAAACAGAGCCGATGCAATACAGTAGGGACAAGCAGTTTTGAGATAGCTAAATAATACGAACATCAGATAGCTGCTGAAAACCGTCATGGCAATTGAGCCAATCAGCAGAAAAGTCCATGTCAAGTTTTCTAACTTCTGACGCTGTTCTTTATTATCTCCACTTTTTAAAAGTAAAGGGGCAAGAGCAAACACCAGCATACTGAAATAGGCCAGAAATCCGAATAACGCTAATGGCTGCCCGAGAACTTCTGCCCAAGGGCTGGAAAGAACGCTATTACATCCAGCACCCGTACCCGCAGTAGCGGAAGAAGCAGTACAAGCGACTTGTTCTCCCGATAGTTTAACGATGGTTAGATAACCAGTGACTAAAGCACCACAGGAAGCGATTCCTGCAATGAGCAAACGTGAGAAACGATGAATCCAAGGAGTAGAACGACGACGAATCATAAGCTAAAACATTATTAATCGGGATTAATATATCGGTTAAAGAGAATAATGTAGGAGGTATTATTCTTAGGACTTACGCAATTTTTATGTAATTGCGTCATTACGAGCGACAGCGAAGTAAACGCCGAAATCCTGAGATTGCTTCGCTCCACTTCGTTTAGCTCGCAATGACAAACTAGCTTTGTGTAAGTCCTGATTCTAAATCTATATACAGCGAGTGATTAGGTATTGGATTGCTATAGCTTAATTTAATTAAAATTCAGTTTAGCTGCAAGAATCCGAAATTACTTTTAGTTTAACTAGACTTAAAATAAATAGCCCTCAACCATTCAAACAATAAATCAAACAATAAAAATCTTTTTTATTGCTGCGATTGAATTTGTTAATAACTACTACAAATGCAAACCACCATTATTCCCTATTTCCGCATTTAAGAATGTAGCTTTAAAGAAGACACTGATTCGGTTCTCGCTCCTACGTTAAAATTTCGCCGAGCAGCCTCCACAAACTGACTAACACGGATTGGGTCTATAGTTTGGTCGCGGTTGCCGTGACGTTTCAAGGAACTGGAAACTATTGCTCCGTCAGCAGCTTGCATAAGTGTAGCAATATTATCCCAACTCGCTCCACTGCCAACAAATACTGGAGTACCTTTAGCTGAAGAAGATGCTAATTCCAAATCTTCAGGATTGGGAGGATCTCCCGTAGCCCAACCCGATAAAATTACAGCATCTGCTAATCCACGCTCAATTGTGTCTTGAACGGCAGTAGTTAAATTAACCGAACCTAAAGGACGAGCATGCTTGACTAATACATCCGCGAGAATTTTTACCTCACTGCCCAATTCTCGACGATACCTTAATAATTGGTGCGCTTCTCCTTCTATTATTCCTTGGTCTGTTGCCATTACCCCAGTCAAGACGTTTACGCGAATAAATTGCGCTCCAGTACAACTCGCAATGGCGATCGCACTGTGAGCATCGTTCCGTAATACGTTTAAACCGATAGGCAAAGTAATCAAATTTTGTATTCTCTGTACTACAACAGTCATAGCACTTACAACTGCTGGATCTACTCGATTCTTAGTAAACGGCGCATCAAAAAAATTCTCGATAATAATACCGTCAATTCCTCCGCTGGCAAGGGCGACTGCTTCTTGTTCGGCACGGTCAATTACCGCTTTGAGACTACCTCCCCAACGCGGTGAAGTTGGCAGTGGTAACAGATGAACCACACCAATAATCGGTCTTCGTGTTTTAAATAAATGATATAAATCCACGTCTTTTTTTTTAAGGACTCTGTGCGGTTTTCCGAACGGACAACGCAAGTAGTGCGAATATAAGGCCTTAGCAACAATCGCGTTTCTACAACCGATATCCTAGATGTATTGTGTTTAACAGGCACAAGCTCTCGCAATACCGGGTGTAAACCTTTATTACAGAAGTTAACCATTCATATAGCGATTGCACTATATGCTTGTTGAAACCAACCAAAAAATACACGAAGACTATTTTACCTGGATTACAGCTATCTCTCGATCCAAGACAAATAAATTTTTAAACTACCCTTTTTAAGCTCTTTACTGCTTGCCGAGAATTTTTTTTATAAAATGCCTATACAAAATTATGAAGTTACCTCCTCCTTGAGATGTAATTTGGCAAAAAATATTTCATAAGATATGTTAAGATAAAATATGATAAGAGAGGAGTCTGTCGCTCATCGATGCAGCGGCTTGCAGTTTTACATATAGTGTATAGCTGCAACGAATACAGGTAATCGCTCGCGTTCCGGGGTAAAATTACCGCTGATAAAAGCGTAACTCAGCCTGGGATTACATCATAGGGTAGCGACTTCTCTACATAAACCGACCTCGATCGGCTGCTTCCTAAAGAGTAAATCAGTATTATACGAACTGCGGTAATGTGAAATACCATTTTTATGACAGTATGTAAAAGAAAAAGACAACAGGCTGAGCAATCGTGAAAAACTACTTAACATCGGAACGTAACTAAAAGCACATTAGTTGCTATAGCGTAATCTCATTAGTTTCCCGTTTAGGTAAAACCTTAATATATAGTTGATTGATATCAGGTAAAAAGAGTAGGCTGAGCATCAACGAATTTTGCGATTTATGGTGGCAAAATTCCGTGACCTCGCCAGCGATCGCTCAAAAGTTCAACTCGAAACAGCAAAATATCTTTTATAATATGGGTGATAAGCCAACAATTGCAATTTCTCACCTTGGCTGCGAAAAAAATAGAATTGATACAGAGCATATGCTCGGTCTGCTGGTAGAAGCAGGTTACGGCGTAGATAGCAATGAAGAGTTAGCAGATTACGTTATTGTCAATACTTGTAGTTTTATCGCAGCGGCACGAGAGGAATCTGTTAGAACCTTAGTAGAATTGGCAGAGGCTGATAAAAAGATAGTAATTACTGGCTGCATGGCGCAGCATTTCCAAGAACAATTATTGGAAGAGTTGCCAGAAGCAGTAGCAGTTGTAGGTACGGGCGATTACGACAAAATCGTGAATGTGATTGAGCGAACCCAGCTTGGCGAACGTGTCAAGCAAGTAAGTGCCGAACCTACTTTTATTGCCGATGAAACAACGCCTCGCTATCGGACTACTTCAGAAGGTGTAGCTTACTTAAGGGTTGCTGAAGGATGTGATTATCGTTGCGCGTTTTGTATAATTCCTCATCTACGAGGAAACCAACGTTCGCGTACCATTGAATCAATTGTTGCTGAAGCAGAACAGTTGGCATCTCAAGGAGTACGGGAGATAATATTAATTTCCCAAATTACTACAAATTACGGAATAGATATTTACGGTAAACCGCAGCTAGCAGAATTACTTCGCGCTCTGGGTAAAGTGAATATACCGTGGATTAGGATGCATTATGCTTATCCAACGGGGCTGACCCCAGATGTAATTGCAGCTATAAAAGAAAATAATAATGTTTTACCTTATTTAGATTTGCCATTACAGCATTCCCACCCTGAAATTCTTCGCGCTATGAATCGTCCCTGGCAAGGACAGGTGAACGATAAAGTTATTGAAAATATCAAGCAGGCATTGCCGAATGCCGTATTGCGAACAACCTTCATTGTGGGTTTTCCTGGCGAAACAGACGACCATTTTGTGCATCTACGCCAGTTTGTTGAACGTCACGAGTTTGACCATGTGGGTGTTTTCACTTTTTCACCGGAGGAAGGTACAAAAGCGTATAATCTACCGAATCAATTGCCGCAAGAAATAATGGATGAGCGGCGAGATATATTAATGCAAACTCAGCAGCCAATTTCCTTAAAAAACAATCAACTCGAAGTTGGCAAAGTAGTTGATGTGTTAATCGAGCAAGAAAATCCCATTCGGGGAGAACTAATAGGTCGTTCTAGCAGATTTGCTCCAGAAGTTGACGGACAGATATATGTTCGTGGAGAAGCAAGTTTGGGGAGCATCGTGCAAGTGAAGATTAACGCTGCGGATGCATACGACTTATATGGTGAAGTCGTAAAAGTTTTTTAGCTCGAAAAAGGCTATTAGTTATCAATTTTGCTTGACTAATAGGCTCCCTCAGTAACACCAATAATTAATTATTGAAGATTAACCGTATTCACATAGGAGAATTGATGAGTCTTACTTTTGAAGATTTAGGGATTTCAGAACAGCGCCTTGCACAATTAGAGAAACTAGGTTTCACAACACCTACAAATATTCAACAACAGGCAATTCCTCAATTATTATCCGGTCGCGATGTAGTCGGTCAATCCCAGACTGGAACGGGTAAAACAGCAGCATTTTCTTTACCCATTTTAGAAAGAATAGATCCGAGTGAGAAAGTAGTACAGGCAGTAGTTTTAGCACCAACTCGCGAACTCGCAATTCAGGTACATAGTGCTGTTTCTGAATTTGTTGGCAGTCAAAGATTAAAAATATTAGCAATTTATGGTGGTCAATCAATCGACCGTCAAATGATGCAGCTTAAGCGTGGCGTTCACGTTGTTGTAGGAACTCCGGGACGAGTAATTGATTTGCTAGATCGCGGCTGTTTGAAGCTCGACAATGTAAAGTGGTTTGTGTTGGATGAAGCTGATGAAATGTTGAGCATGGGCTTCATTGACGACGTAGAGAAAATTCTTTCTCGGGCACCAAAAGAACGTCAAACCGCTTTATTTTCGGCAACAATGCCTCCATCAATTCGCCAATTGGTGAATAAGTTCTTAAACGATCCTGTAACGGTAACAGTTCAACAGCCCAAAGCAGCTCCTAACAAGATTAATCAGGTAGCTTACTTGATACCGCGTCACTGGACGAAAGCAAGAGCTTTACAGCCAATTTTGGAAATGGAAGATCCCGAAACGGCTTTAATTTTCGTTCGTACCCGACGCACCGCAGCAGAACTAACAAATCAGTTGCAATCAGCAGGGCACAGCGTTGATGAATATCATGGTGATTTGTCTCAACAAGCGCGGGAAAGATTATTGGGACGCTTCCGCAATCGTCAAGTTCGTTGGGTTGTAGCAACTGATATTGCTGCAAGAGGTTTAGATGTTGATGAACTGACTCACGTAATTAACTTTGATTTACCTGATAGTGTAGAAACCTTCGTTCACCGTATTGGACGTACTGGTAGAGCAGGAAAAGAAGGAACTGCAATTTCATTGGTACAGCCATTTGAGCGACGCAAGCAGCAAGTTATCGAACGGCATAACAAGCAAAGTTGGCAAATGCTTTCGATACCAACCCGCGCTCAGATTGAAGCAAAACAGTTAGAAAAACTGCAAGTTCAGGTTAAAGAAGCCTTAAGTGGCGAACGTTTGGCTTCATTTTTACCAATAGTGCGCGAACTAAGCGAAGAATATGATGCTCATGCAATAGCAGCAGCAGCATTACAAATCGCTTACGATCAAACTCGTCCAGATTGGTTAAAAGCAGACAGCATACCCGAAGAGGATGCAAGGAATTTTGCTTCACCAAAACCCAAACTTCGTGGTGGTTCATCACGTCGCTCAAATGGTGACAGAAATCGTCGTTGGGGAGATAAAAATGGAAAACGCGGTAATCACGGTAACGGTGGTGCAACTCCAAAACCAAAACTAAAAACAAGCCAGCGCGAAACATCTTCTAGTGCTGCTAAAGAATCAGCATCTTAAATTTAGATTTGGTCTTTTAGTGGAAGAATAATCTCTACTGGTTATTTAATTCGATCTTTCATATAGAGCAATACTAGTAGAGAAATCAAAAAATATATCAGGTTCGTTTGACTACTGAAATTATTGATAAGGCTGTTAAAGACTCATAGCTAGCTAGAAAATTTTGAACGGTTATTAGTTGAACTACAACCGAAGATAAATGTAGAAATCAATCGAACTTGATATCTCAAAAAAATTAAGCCAAGCGTGTTAAATCGCAAAGCAACTGGTTTCAATGCAAGCTTCATACTTCTGGATAATTCAGAAGTAAGTTTAGAAGATGGCAATGGAGCCAGTTATTGTTTTTGGGAATTGTGAGTTAGGAGTTGGGAATTGTGAGTTAGGAGTTAGGAGTTAGGAGTTGGGAGTTGGGAGTTAGGAGTTAGGAGTTAGGAGTTAGGAGTTAGGAGTTTATTTTTTCTATATAGAAAATAAAGGGTTCGTAGTTGGGACTTTAGTCCTAAATCTGAGCGCTAAAGCGCCTACTACAAACCTTTAACCTAATAAATTATTACTTCAACCAGGTACGAGTAATTTGCTCTAATTGAGTAACTTCATCATCGCTTAATTTCCAATCAACAGCTCCAGCATTTTGCTTAACTTGTTCTGCTGTTTTTACTCCGGAGATTGGAATTACATTACCTTGAGCAATTAACCAATTAAGAGCAACTTGTGCGGGAGTACGATTGTATTTTTCGCCGATGGTGCGTAATAAAGATATTACTGGCTCAATTTTTTGTAAATTGTCTTTACTAAAGCGCGGATCTATGCTTCTTGCACCAGTAGGATTTACAGTCTTATCAGTTGTATATTTACCTGTAAGTAAACCTTGAGCTAACGGACTATAGGCTAGAATTGTTACGCCCAATTGTTTAGCCTTAGCAATAATTCCTTGACTTTCAACTTGACGAGTTAATAAAGAATAGCGCACCTGATTAACTGCTAAAGGTATACCGCGACGAGATAAAATTTCGTGCGCTTCTTGCATTTGTTCTTGGGAATAATTGCTTACGCCAATTGTTTTTATTCTGCCTTTTTCTACCTCTGTTGCTAAAGCATTCATCAATGTTTCCTGGCTCATGAAAAAAGTAAAAGGCCAATGAACTTGATACAATGCAATTTGATCTACTTGAAGACGTTTAAGGCTATCTGTTAATGCTTCGCTGACTGCGGAGGCGGAAAATCGCCAAGGTAAAGGGCCAAACTTTGTAGCTATTTGCACCTCTTTATCCGTTTTTTTCATGAATCGTCCGAGCAATTCTTCTGAAAGCCCTAAACCGTAGACTTCCGCAGTATCAAAAAACGTAATCCCCGCTTCGATCGCAGCGTCAAAAGCTTGTTCTACCTGTTCTGAACCATAGTCATTGCCATAATTCCAAAATAGTTTATCGCCCCAAGCCCAAGTACCAAGACACAAAGGGGTGACTGATACAGCGTTTTGTCCTAATGTAATGCTTTCCACTGTTAACTAAATATTTTTACTATAGTTTAAAACCTCACCCCGGCTAAAGCCACCCCTCTCCGCTATCTTGGAGAAGGGAAAGAGGTAATTCAAACCTACTATATTAGGACTTATGCAACCGGCACATTTTTCTTGTAGGGGCACGTGACACTTAATGAAATTTTGAACTTAGTATAATCGGTTTTTAGTGTCACGCACCAGCCAGTATTGTGACAATTGCGTAAATCCTGTATATATTTGGTAAATCAAATTATGAATATAAAAGAGAAGGGAAAGAGGTAATTCAAACCTACTATATATTTGGTAAATCAAATTATAAATAATCTAAACGTTCATCTAAATTATTCGTTAATAGTAGTGCGACAATAGCAAAGCAGGCACCGATTAAATTAGATAAGCGTTTCAGTTTAATTATGGAAACTCCGGCTTTATTTATAGTTTTTCGTTTAAGTAATTATGGCAAGCAGTAATTCATTACCAGAATCTAACAACTCGGAACAAATAAAATCGCTTCCTAGAATCAAGCTTTTAACAATGTTCCGTTTGGGTTTATTTCAAATGGGGCTTGGGATTATGTCACTCCTGACATTAGGTGTACTCAACCGAGTCATGATTGACGAACTTAAGGTTTTACCATTGATTGCAGCAGGTGCGATCGCCATGTACCAGTTTGTCAGCCCAGCGCGGATTTGGTTTGGGCAAATGTCTGATGCGAAGCCGATTGCAGGCTACCATCGTTCTGCGTACATATGGGTTGGTGCAGCTTTTTTTACTGCTATTGCTTTTATTGCGCTGCAAGTTGTATGGCATTTAGGCTATAGCTTACAGGGTAGTGGATGGAGTTTTCAAACTTATGCTTGGACTGGACTACTAGCATTAATTTTTGCACTTTACGGTTTAGCTCTAAGTGCTAGTTCAACTCCTTTTGCGGCTTTATTAGTGGATGTTACCGATGAAGACAACCGTTCTAAATTAATTGGGGTTGTTTGGTCATTGTTGATGGTTGGTATAGTAATTGGGGCGATTGTTAGCTCTATATTGCTGGAAACGCCAGAAGTTTGTGGCGCGGCTATTTTATCTTACAATCCTTCTCAAACTGGCGAAGTAGCGAATATCGGACAACTGCAAGCTACAATTAACCCCGTGTTTATGATTATGCCAGCCTTGGTTTTTGGGTTGTGTATTGTAGCAACTTTTGGGGTGGAAAAAAAATATTCGCGTTACTCTTTACGTTCTGTTGCTGTTGAAAGAGAAGATCAAATAACTTTAAAAAAAGCATTGAAAGTTCTGACTGCCAACCGGCAAACAGGTTTATTTTTTGGCTTTTTACTGGTATTAAGTATAAGTCTTTTTATGCAAGATTCAGTTTTAGAACCTTATGGTGGTGAAGTTTTTGGAATGTGTATTGCCGAAACCACGAGGTTGAATGTTCCTTATGGAATTGGTACTTTGATTGGAATCGCTTCAACTGGCTTTTTAGTAGTACCTCGTTTAGGAAAGAAGAATACTACTAAATTTGGATGTATCAGTGCAGCAATCAGCAATCTTTTTATTATTATGGCGGGATTTACTGCTAGTAAAAGCTTATTAATGGGTAGTTTGCTGTTTTTCGGTTTATCATCTGGAATGCTGACAGCAGGTGCTACGAGCTTGATGCTTGATTTGACTGCGGCAGAAACTGCGGGTACATTTATTGGAGCTTGGGGATTAGCGCAAGCAATGGCTAGAGGTTCTGCTACGGTGCTTGGTGGAGGTTTTTTGAATTTAGGTAAAGCGGTGTTTGAATTACCTGCAATGGCTTATGGATTGGTGTTTTTTC
>ERZ1740052.227-NODE-227-length-19698-cov-8.973680_pt1 | contig 19698 bp, 16 predicted proteins | sample MGYA00581750_ERZ1740052 | MGnify/ENA primary metagenome ERZ1740052 (study PRJEB43018, sample SAMN04849743) | marine metagenome | isolation source: floating plastic debris | place: Pacific Ocean | collected 2008-08-30 | study: EMG produced TPA metagenomics assembly...
CTACTCGCTACTCGCTACTTGCTACTTGCTACTTGCTACTTGCTACTTGCTACTCCCTGGTACTAACTACGATTTTCAACGCCTACCTACTTACTGAAGTAGTAAATTCAATAGTGAGATTTTTGGATAGTTGGGATGTTTATCCAATTAACCATTAATAAAGCCCCCCTTTTATAAGGGGAACTATCAAGTTGCGAGAATTTTTATCGCCTTTAAGGGCTTAATTTCCCTTAAGCAGAAATTAAGTCTCAACGAACTTGTTATAATGGATGATTTAAATTAAATCACTATAAAGTCGTCAGCACTTAGATTTGGTCCTGTACTTAAAATAGCAAACTGAACCTGGTCAACACCGCCAGCACCATCAACATCGAAGAATAAAGCGCCAGTAGATTGGTCGTAGATGAAGCGATCGCTACTGTCGGAAGCACTTGAACCAAGAGTGAACTGTGAAGCATCCAAGGTTCCAAAGTCTAATCCGCCACCGAATCCATCTCTAGAAATTAAAATCTCATCCTCAGAAACCCTGAAATCGGTAATAGTATCAATCCCCTCATTAGGGCTAAAGAAACCGAAAGAGTCAGCACCAGTTCCTCCTGTAAGAGTGTCACTATTATTACCACCAAACAGGTTATCATTACCATTACCACCAAGTAGAGTATCATTACCATTGTCGCCGTTTAGGACATCATTTCCTCCTTCCCCTGAGATGAGATCGTTACCGTTGTCGCCGTTTAGAGTATCTTCTCCTGAACCACCAGTCAGGGTATCATCACCACCGTTGCCGTTTAGGATATCGTTACCATTACCACCATTCAGGATATCAGTACCCCCATTGCCACTAAGGGTATCACTTCCTGCACCACCTGTTAAAGTATCCGCACCACCATTGCCAGCCAGTTGATCGTTACCGTCGCCACCTTCAAGCAAATCTCGTCCTGAACCACCAAGTAGACTATCATTGTCAGCACCACCAAGTAGAGTATCATTACCGCTACCACCAGACAGAGTATCATCACCGGTACTACCAAAGAGTCGATCGCGATTTGCCCCACCGTTTAGGACATCACTTCCTGTACCACCATTTAAGGTATCCCTGCCATCGCCCCCGTTTAATGTATCGTTTCCTGGACCGCCAATTAGGGTATCTCTACCATCGCCGCCTGACAAACTGTCGTTACCTTTGTTACCAGATACCCTGTCATTGCTAGCACCACCATCGAGGGTATCGTTACCTACTAAACCATCAATATCATCATTACCTAATCCTCCAACTATGGTATCATCCAATTGTGTTCCGAAGAAATTAGCCATGTTGTTCTCCTAAATTTTTCTCTATATAAACACATAGTTAATACAAAATAAAAGTATCTTTTGATACAAGTTAAGTTTTATAATTAAAAATAGAATTCTGGAATCATGATTCAAATCAATAGAGGACAAAAGTTGCGTTAGCGAAGCAATGCCGAATGCTTATCGCCTTGGATCTGGGCATATGAAAATCAAATGTAATCAAGTAAAGATGCTGAATGTAGCACTTTTTAAATTCTTTGATTAAAAAAGTAAAATTAGTGACAGTATCTACGGCAACGTAATCGAGGTGAACTCGCTTATCGGGAATATTCGCAGCACCGAAAATCTTTTATTTCTTAACTCCGTGGCCTCTCCACCTAGTAAGGATTTTAAATAGGTAATCTTTTAGCGGAAAGCGAGTAAGTATCAATAAAGACCCCCTAAAAAAAAGGGGCCATTGAATTACACTAAATTTTACCGCTGTTGAAAACTTAATTTTCCTTAAGGATAAATTAAGTCTCAACGAACTTGTTATAACCGCTGATTAAAATTAGACAACTCTAAAGTGAATAGTATCTAGACTTAGCCCGGAATCTAAAGTTGCAAACTGAACCTGTGCAGCACTGCCATTACCATCAGCATCAAAGAACAAATCGCCAGTTAAATCATTGTAGATAATGCGATGGCTGCTATCTGAAGCACTTGAACCATAGGTGAACTGTGAAACATCTATGATTCCAGTGGTTAATCCACCACCAAATCCATTTTGATCGATTAAAATCTGATCCAACTCACCTCCCTGAGTAAAATCCGTAATAGTATCAATCCCCTGATTAGGCGAAAAGAAACGGAAAGAATCCAAACCAACTCCTCCTGTAAGAGTATCATTACCATTACCACCAAACAGGATATCATTACCATCGTCGCCGTTTAGGTTATCATCTCCTGAACCACCATCCAGGGTATCATTTCCAATACCACCGTTTAGGATATCTTTACCAATACCACCAAGCAGGCTATCAAAACCCTGACCGCCAGTAATGGTATCACTTCCTTCACCACCTATTAAAGTATCCGCACTGTTACCGCCAAAAAGTTGATCGTTACCATCGTCACCTAAAACCAAATCTTGTCCATTGCCACCAAACACCCTATCGTTGTCAGCACCACCATTTAATACATCATTTCCTGTACCACCCAATAGAGTATCGTTACCGCTACTACCAAACAGGTTGTCGTCATTATCGGCACCGTTTAGGGAATCATCTCCTGTACCACCATTTAAAGTATCATTGCCATTGCCCCCGTTTAATGTATCGCTTCCTGGACCACCAAGTAGGGTATCTTCACCATCACCGCCTAACAATATGTCGTTATCTTTGTTACCAGATATCCTGTCATCCCCAGCACCACCATCGAGAGTATCGTTACCTAACTTACCATCAATATCATCATTACCGACTGTTCCAACCGTGGAATCATCAGAGTTTGTTCCGAAGAAATTAGCCATGTTGTTCTCCTAAAATTTTCTCTATATAAACACATACTCATTTACAAATAAAAGGTTTATTGTATACATTGTAAATATTAGTATAATTACTGATATTGTGTGTTTATTTTATGTTTAACTATAATAAGAAAGATGTAGATATTTTTGTACAGAATCCGGGAATTCTGTCAGGCTGCATATGAATGTTTGTGTAAAGCAAAAGATGGAATATTTAAGTTAATACACTACAACAAGGCTTAGGAAGTTGAAAGCAATTACTAAAATCACGATCGCTACTAGATAACTTACGTACAGAAAATATTAATCACAATTTAAACTGAAAAAAATAAGATAAGGATATTCCAGAGCAATATCCTTATCTTATTTAGATCAAAAAAGGCAGAATACTCGATTTGTAATAGTTTTGAACATCAAATCAAAACAGGGAGCGCCTACCTAATTAATCAAAAAATAAAAGTATTATGTTTTACATTAAAATATCGGAAAGCTAACTGCCCTTCCCGACTTAGTACAGCGTTTTCGTTAGCGAAGCATCTCCCTGCTGAAGGTCATCCCGAAAGGGCTTAGGACATGGAATGGGGAATTTTAAAGCATCTCTCCTAGCAAGAGAGAGGTTTGGAGGTGTTTTTCTGGACGCATCCTCTAAGGCAAGTCTTGGAAATTAAACTTCTATCCAGTGTGATAAATCTTTATCGATTAAGTTGCTTAAAGCCTTTACTTCTGGAGTAAATTCTGAAATCAACTTATTTTTCAATTCAGGATTTATTGGTTGTCTTGACTCATGTCTTGTGTTAATTTTCGTCCAAACTCTACCTAAACTTTTAAAGGCACTTCTTCTTATTGAGTATGGAATTAAAGCTCTTGTGGGTGCCAATATTAGTGGATGTGTTCTTATTTTTTGAATATAATCACCTTTTAGTATACGAACTTTATTAGAGTTGATAACTTTAAAATTATCTGGTAAATAAGAATGGTCTAATTCTAAGAAATCTAGGACTTCAAGATAGGATTTTTTAGGGTTGGCTTTAAATTCGTCGAATATAACAATCTTGACTTGGTTTGAAGGGAAAGCCTGAAGATATCTTTCTACTTGAGCACAATATTTCGCAATATCTGTGTATAATAAGCGCTTATAAGATAGATTATCCAAGTTTCGCATATTCGATGGTAAATTAGAACCTTCCTTACGAGACTTTTCAGCTAATAACGCTTTTTCAAAGTTTGTAATTTTTTCTAGTCCTCCAAACACTAGTTGACTATGTAAAGAATACATCTGCTCAATAGGATTTCTAAGCATTATTAGTATTTTAGAAGATGAATTCAATTTTTTAATTCTGTAAGCTGCTTCTTGGGAATATAAATACCAGGTGCTACCTTCCCCAATAATCTTTGTATTAGCAGAGTTGAAATGTCTTAAATATTGTTTTAGTGATTTTTCTGGATCGGAAGGGCGTACCCCTTTGAGATCGTCTGAAAAGAAGTTTGGCTCCTTTTGAGGATATAAGAAAATATTTGGATGCGTATTGAGGTACGAATACATTGCTGATGTACCACATTTAGGGGCACCAACCATAAAAAAATTAGGGATAGTTTCTGACATATTTTTGATTCCTTTGCTTATGTATTCTTAATTTTTAAGATTAAATTTTCGTTAATACAACGAATGCACCCATTCCCATTCTTTGCTTAGCCCTTCTCTTAAAGAAACTTGCGGCTGATAGTCTAGTATTTTCCTTGCTTTGGTAACATCAGCAGCAGTATGACGTGCGTCTCCCATAGCTCTTTCAATATGGTTTCTTTTAATCGGTCTACTTACAATTTGCTCCATAATTTCTAATACTTCTGTCAAGACTACACGACTACCACCGCCAATATTAAAGATTTCGCCTATTGCTTCAGGTACCGTAGCGGCAGCTAAGTTAGCTGTAATTGCATCGCTAATAAAGGTAAAGTCTCGCGTTTGCTTCCCATCGCCGTAAATTGAAATAGCCTCATCTCGTAATACAGCTTTGAAAAATTTATGAAATGCCATATCTGGACGTTGCCTCGGACCGTAAACGGTAAAATAGCGTAATGCTACAAAGGGTACGCCAAAGTTTTTGTAATATAGTCCACACAAACGCTCTGCTGCTAATTTTGTAATACCGTAGGGAGAAACTGGTTTAGGACAAATTTCTTCGTGAGTAGGTAGAGTTTCAGCGTCACCGTATACTGAGGAAGTAGAGGCAAAAACAAAGCGTTTTAAATGGTTGGCATCTTTTGCAGCTTCTAATATAATTTGCGTGGCATTTATATTCCTTTCGGTGTAGGCGCGGAAACCTTGACCCCAACTTGCTCTTACTCCTGCTTGCGCTGCTTGATGATAAACTACTTCTACATCTGTAAGCAGTGTATGCCAATCTAGAGACTGAATATCTGACTCTATTAATTTAAACCCTGGATATTTTTGTAAGTGGGCTATGTTGTTGCGTTTGAATTTTGGATCGTAGTAATTATTAAATTCATCCACTCCGATTACTTCTTCTCCTTTTTTTAGGAGAGTTTCTGCAAGGTGAGAAGCAATAAATCCTGCTGCACCTGTAACGATTATTTTAGCCATTATTTTGATTTTCTCAAGTGTTTTTGTTTTCCATAAGGCGATCGCGCACAAAATCTAAGCTAGAGTCAGCAATAGCCAAAACATTATTACTTTGTTTGCCATCGAGTGTTATCGATTTTAATAAGTTAGTATCGGCGTTGTAGTTATATAGACTATAGCCATAATTTTGTAGCAAATTTAAAATATCTTGTTTTTGATAGCCAAATTGATTTTCGCGTTCTAAGATTTCTAGAATCCATACATGAGGACGCTTTTGCTGTAGCAGGGATGTTGCTCCTTTGAGGGCAAGAATTTCTGCGCCTTCAATATCCATTTTGGCTAAAGTAAGATTGGCGATTGAATTATTTTTAAGAATATTGTCAAGTGTATCAGTTGGAACTTTTATTTGTTTCGGTGAGCGCGTAGCATTCACCGAATTCTGTGGTAATTCTGCTGTTGTGACTTCTGGTGTAATAAACGGCATGGAGTCTCCCTCTGCAAGATTAAGAGTGATACTTCCAGTGGAGTCGGAGATCGCTAAACAATAAGGCTTTACCTGGTGTAATTGGTTTAGCTTCAGATTTTCTTCTAAGCGGGTAAAATTTTTGGGGAGCGCTTCAAAGCTATAAATTAAACCAGATTTAATTTTTGATGCAGCTAAAAGAGTGTAAACTCCAACGTTAGCACCAATATCAATAAATGAATCAGATTCTCTAAGATATCTCAGCAGAAAATTCATTTCATGGTAATCATATAGTCCACAGTAGAGAGCAGTGGAAGCAGAATAACTATCAGGATAACAACGAATTTTGACTTCTGGAAGTAATTGAATATCAATATATCGGTTAAATAATCTTTTATAAAACTGCCATCCTATAAATTTAAAAATAGACTGGGATTTTTGTGTTTTGTTATTAGGATGCGACGAAATATATTTAATAGTTTTTTGAGGAAATAGATTATTCATAATTTCACCATTTCTAAAGTTTATATTTCCTGCTTCTATAGTTTTTCAAATTCGATCAACCGAATAGATAAAAGAGTTTCCGCCAGCATCCGTTGAAATGCATAATACCAACCATGCCAACCATCAAGAATTCCGCCCTTGAGAACAAGACAGTAAAAAAGGATAATGAAAGGAGCGAGGATTTTTTGTTTGCGAATTCTGTCACCTAAACTAATTTCACTATCAGGGATCTGGGTAAGTTTTTTGACTTCAATTATCATATAACGGTCTTGTGCCCATAACCACCGACTTAAAGGTTTACGATCGTCATGATGGATGTAACAAGAAAGTGTTGCTGATTCTCCTTCTACATTAACTCGGTGTGCATGACCATCATTTTCATAAGTTGCTTTTTCTCTTTTATAAAGTACTTTTCGAGGTGGAAGTAAAGTACCATGTAAAGGTTTTCCAAAGACACAGTACTTAAATCTGACACTATAACTATTTACGTTGGGTGAACTTTGCAAGCTTTTTATTTCGCTAATTAGTTCGTCTGTTAAAACATAATCAGCATCTAATGATAGTACCCATTCAGATGATATTTTTTCTAACCCATAATTACACTGAACTGCAAAGGAATCAAACTTTCTTTGAAAGACTTCTACTTGAGGAATTGAATATAAAATTTCTAAAGTTCCATCTGTGCTGTAGCTATCAACTACAATAATTTTCTTTGCCCAAGTAAGATGTTGGAGGGTACGTTCGATATTAAGTGCTTCGTTGTAGGTAAGAATAAGTGGGGTAATATTTTCTAGCATTTCAAATAGATTAATTAGGTTTATTTAGGTTGAGTTAATTTGCTATAACAGAAAATTATTTTCTAAAAATATAAATATCTAGTTACAACAGCCATAATCAGGCATGGTAATAATTAAATGATTCTTGGCTTCGAGGAGTTTTTTATTTACTTGCACCAGTTTTCTGAGGGCAAATAGCTTTTTGATTGTCTCTACATAAATATCTATTTCAATAATATATAGACTTTTCTTATTTCTGTTGCTTGAGGGATAATAGAAATAAAGACTCTAGATAGCTAAAAGCATAACTTAATAGTGTGATTATTAAGAAATAGATAACTATCATTAACCAAAAACTGTTTATACCATAAGTTTTAAGTGCAGAAAATATCGGACGTATAGGAGGACTATGAAACAAATAAAAGCTATAAGAAATATTGCCAAAAAAACATAGGTAAACATAAAGTAGAGGAATATTTTTAACGATTAAAGCTATTATTATTAATCCATTAAAAAATACAGTAGCTAATAGTAAATCAAGGCTAATAGTTCTGATAAATGAAATAGGTTGCCAGTAAAAAAATATTCCGACTAATGCACTTAATAAGAAGGTAATCCAAATTAATTTAGTCTTTAAAGAAAGATTATTGAGTTTTGGTTCCTTTTCTATTGCTGTGCTGTAGCCAAGGATCATTCCTAAAGAAAATTCAGCAATTCTATTAGAAGCTAAACCTAACATTAATACATAATGGTTTTCTAACTCACTACAAATTAACCTCGAAATTGCACAAATTATAAAAGTAATCAGAAAAAATTTTGCTCGTTTAAATTTTAATAATAGCCAAAACAAAAAAGGAAATAAAAGATAAAACTGAATTATAAGACCAATAAACCAAAAAGCATCCGGACCATACCAAAAGTATTTCGGGAAAAATACTCTCAGTCCTGTAATACTTAATAAAAACCCAATATCTAAAGGCATATCTGCATATTTACCTAATAATGCTCCAGTTATAAAAAACAATATATGAGCAATAATATACAAAGGGTATATTCTAATTAGTCTCCGATAAAAAAATCTCTTCCAAGATATATTTGTATACTTATTATTATGATTTATATAAACTTTGGTCATAGATAATGTCAAACCAAAACCACTTAAGAGTATAAAAACATTAACTCCTGCAAAACCAAGACTAGCTAATGTTCTAAAATTAAAAATTTCTTGATTTTTTGGAAGAATTAATTGGTCAACATGATACCAAGCAATCCACAGAATTGCTAATGCCTTAACTACATCTAAAATTCGTGAGCGAGAGGAGTTAAGAGAATTATTTTTTGGTTTAGTACTCATATATAGGGTTACTCTAAACATTATAAAAAACACGCAGCGAAGGGAAACAGGGAGGACACTGCTCCGCTCCACGTTGTAGCAAGTGTCCAGGTGTGGATGTTTCCCCGCTTAATCTGGTATTGTCTTAGTCGTCTTCGTAATGCACCATTATCAATATTTTTATGCGTTACAATTTGCCGTCTAACATAACAATATTTATATCAGCCCAAGCGCAGACTACGGCAAACAAAATCAAACGGAATTCCTACATTTAACACTTGACGCTTTACTTTTCTTGTCAAAAAGTTAATTTTGTCTAGCATTTGGGATAGATTAATTAGTTTTATTTGGGTTGAATTAATGTGCTAGAACACAGCATAGTTTTCCAGAGATAGGGATATCTACCTGCAAATTTAAAATTAATATCTGTATAGTTTTCTGATTCGATCAAAGAGGTTAAACTATTTACAGAAAAGAATTTTATGTGTCCGCCATCCCAAAGAGCAGTGAAGTGTTTATCCATTTTTCCCGTGACAGCGAGCATCAGATTTTTGAGATAGCCGTGATAAGGGGTGGTAATAATTAAAATTCCGTTTGGTTTAAGGATTTTCTTGGCTGCTCTTACCAGTTCTTTGGGATAAAATAAGTGTTCTATTACCTCTAGAGAAATAACAATATCAAACTTCTCTTCTAATTTTTTATAAGGGAGATCGTAGATACTTCCTTGGATGAATTGGCAGTCAGGATAATTATCACTAGCTAATTTAATTCCAGATTCAGATTCTTCTATACCGACGACTTCATAACCTTGTTGTAAGATGAAATTGGTTAAACTCCCGTTACCACAACCAATGTCTAGGATACGATGTTTTTGTTGATTATATGGGGAGGTATAGACGGCTTCATTTATCATCTCCATAAGAGGTTTTATTAAATAGGCATGATGATGTCCGAGGTTACTATTCTTATAAGAATACTCGTATTTTTGAGAAGTTAAAGTCATGAATTTAATAGCTCCTATTTTGTATTAATTAAAAGTAGGGATAGGTTTATTTTGGATGATGTTTGTATAAACCTGAATTAATTTATTGGCTATAGAATCCCAGGTGTATTGTTCAAAGATTAGTTGACGAGCGCGGGTTCCCATTTCATTCGCTTGTTGGGGAGATTGCAAACACTGGTTTAAAGCATTAGCAATAGCATCAGCATCAATATCAACCACGTATGCGGCGTTAGCTTTTGCTGCTTCTGGAAAATTACATCCGGTGGTAATAACACAAGGTAAACCCGATGCCATACCTTCTAAAACTGACATACTGAATCCTTCAGAATAGGATGGAGCGACATAAATTTTAGCAGCAGCAAGGGCAGCATATTTGAAAGAGCCTGTGAGCATTCCCGTGAAGGTAACAGCTTCTAAACAACCTAAATTAGCAAAATAATTTTTTGCTGTCGGGAGAAATCCAATGTTATCTGGACCTGCTAGTATTAAGTGAGTTTCTGGAAATTGAGCGTGTATCTTACTAAAAGCTGTTGATAGCAAGTCGAGTCCTTTTTTGGGATCGATACGCCCTAAGAAAAGAATTAGAGTTTTGTTACGAGTATTTGGAAATTGTTGGTAGAAAAATTCAGGATCGGGAAGTTTTTCAAAGTCATTGCGATGCAACCCATTAGGAATGATTATTGTGGGAGCTTTGAGGTTAAGTGGCTCAACATTCTTAGCTTCTGACGATGACAGCATTTGGATTGCATTGGCACGCTGAAGAATAGGTTTTTCGATTAAATTGTAATAAGTGCGCTTTTTCCAAGCTTTATATGATAATGCCCAAGGTTCTAACATTCCTTGAGGATTCATTATGTATGGAATATTATTAAGTTGGCAAAGCCAATGGGCAATTAAATTAGGAATCGAAAAGACAGCTATTGAATGTACTAAATCGTAATCTGTGACGTGTTGAAATAACCATTTAGTTAATGACCAACTCATTTTGTAATCATCCCATCCCCAATAAGGAAAATATTTCACTCGATAGTATTTTTCCTGAACCCAAGTATGCACTGGTACATTTAATCTTTCAGAACCATTTGCATCAGTAGTAACTATATCAACTTCGATATTTTGTTTACCTAGTGCTTGGGCTAATTCAATTGCGATTTTGGATGTTCCACCATATACACTCCCCAAAGCAGGGATAACAATTAGAATTTTCATAAGTTTTTAATGTACTAAAGCGTATTCAACAGCTTGTATCAAACTTTGAGCAAAATAATCTGGGGAGAATTTCTGAATATGTTCTAAAGAAGCTTGACTCATTTTTTTCAGGTCAATTTCTCCTAAACTCATTTTGAGCATTAATTCGGTGAGTTGTTGAGAATTTTGAGGATCGAATCCAAAACCGTTAACACCTTCAATCACTAAATCTTCAAAGCAACCGCAACGGTTAGAAACAAGGACGGGCAAACTTGCTGCCATTGCTTCATTCACCACCAATCCCCACTGTTCTTGAATGCTGGCATGGATAAAGCAGCTTGCATGGGCAAAATATGGTAGTAGTTCATCTTGTTGAAGAAAGCCAGGTAAATGAACGAAACCTTGTAGATTGAGTTCAGCAATTTGCTGTTCAATTTGCGATCGTAATTCACCATCACCACACAAAACTAAATCCCAAGCATTAACTCCTGCTGCCTGACGATAATTTCCATAGGAAGAGATTAGTGTAGAGAGATTTTTTTTAGATACAAAGCGATTGATTGCGAAAAAGTAAGGTTTTTGATGAGGAGCAGGAAGTGAATTAATTTTATTTGGATGAAAGTCATCATTGCCGACTACATCATAGCCAGTAAATATACTCTGGGGATTCATCCCTAATTTGATTAAATAGCGTTTTTGTGGCTTTCCAGCCACAAGGGCAGTTTTGTAGCCCTTGAGAAGGCAACGCTTAAAATTTTCACTCCACCAATTACGAGGTGCATCATCTTCCTTTGAGTCAGACATTAGAATTGTAGTTTTTCCATGGCAAATACTCCATAAAAGAGTAGAGAGCATAGCAGGATTGCCATAACCAGCAATCGCAATCGCGTCAGGATTTATTTGAGATAAAACAGAAAAAAGTTTGTGGATTAACACAGTAGGCTGAACTTCTTCAAGTGGCTGCTCAGAAACTACAGAAACTAATTTGTTACTAAAGTTCTCAATTTTAGCTTTCCAGGGATACATTGTTTCGGAACGAGATAATTCGATTCCAACAACATCCCAATTCAACTGATGAGCATTTTTTTCTAACGCGGCTAATCTAGATAGATGATATGGACCGTAATTACTAAATAAAATAGCTATCAACATTTTGATTATGATGCCGCCTTACGAAATTTGAACTGAGCTTTTGACTAAAAAAATGCTTACTTTTTGTCATGCTAGACTCTTCAAACACTTTTTGTATAAGAAGGAAATTTAGAATTATCCAGACTATAACCAAGTTCTTTCATAACATCTTCAACAATAGGTAATATGCTAGAAAGCTGTTCGGAGCTAAATGCTTGCCAATTATCAAAATTGGGAGTAAAACCAGTAGTACCACGGACAATCGGATCTTCTGTTCCGAAACCATGTTCAAATTTGTGATAATTTAAAACATCTGGCTCCCAAGTTTCTCCAAGAAACTGAAACATATTTTTCAAGGTTTCTTCAGGTTTCTTAATCAGATTTTCGTAAAAAAGGTCAAAGCAACGATTAGGATGTTGTTGAGCAAAATTAAGTTGCTTTTCCAGTGACTCGGTAACATAAAAAGCTGTATTTTTAAGAGGTTCCGAATCATAGCTACTAAAATTCCAACCACGCTTGAAAATAGAGTAAATGACATCAAGAGGGTTTCTAAATATCATTATATATTGGGCATCATCACCAAATAATTGCTCTATTTCCGGTAATATATTGATATAGTGAGGTGTTTTATCAGCCCATCTGAGTTTCCCTTGAGAAAGTCTGTATGCTTCATGATAGCGACTAGACCAGTTTCTTATTTCCTTAAGCGCCGTAGGATAGTCATAACCAATTCCTTCTAAGCCAGCGAAAGTATTTTTGTCGCGTATCATTGATGCAAAATGCTCTAAAAAATAAGTTTCTGGAGGACAAGCTATTTGACTATGGGAATTAATAATTCTACGACATAAACTTGTACCAGAACGATGCACACCAATTAAAAAAATTGGCTTACTGCATTGGTTAGACTCCGAAAGTATTACTGGTTTAGTATTAGTTACAATTTTGGGTCTACCAACATAACTTCTAAAACGATAATACTCATGTTTTAACTTACTTCTAAGTTTGAAAATTGAATCCATAGCTGTTGAACTTTTACTAATCATAAACGAACTCGGTGGTAATATTTGTATTAAACTAACTTGCTCTTATCAAGTATCTTTGTGATGATTTATGCTTCTCGTTTCAATCAATGTACTTGGCTGTGTAAATTTAATTGATAAATGAGATAAATTATTTAAAATGAGATTTAATCTTTTCATTTATTTGATCTAAATAATCATCTACGTCTGTACAGCTAAATTACTATTCTGTTGGACTTCGCTTCTGTAGATTCATATTTATAATTTGAGAGGAATTTATCAAAACGGGATGCTTCTCTTTAGATTTAGAATAATAAGCAACCCAACATACACATATAATTTGAAAAATTGCTTGGTTGACCAATCTTCCAATACCATGAGTAAGACCAACTAAAGCAGGACTAACCATTCCTGCATATAGAATCTGACTAAATACACTTTTTTGATAAACTGAAGATATCCAAAGATGCTTAAAAAAGTAAGCAATACAGCCGAAAACAAGACAACCAAAGTAGCCAAATTCTAGAAATGAGTCTCCGATTCCTGTCAAAGTTGAACCTCTGGGAATTGCATAGCCAAATATAGTATGCAGATCGAAAGAAGTCCACTTGAATTGAAGAGCGTTTTTGAACTCAAAACCGACTATTTGACCGGGTACATATTGAAAGATAATTCTATCCCAGAAACCAGTTCCATATCCATACTGATTATTCCTGATTGCTGCTTCCATTAAAACTGCCGCATTTCTTAATTCTAATATTTCTCCTTCGAGAACTTGGTTGAAGCCACTTTGTAGGTCGAGATTTTGCAAATTACCGCTGAAGATTGTTAACCAGAATTCTTCTCGTAACTGACCCAGAAGAGGTATGATTAAAGCACTAAGGATAATTAGCGGTATAATTATTATTTTAGGCGGTAGTAGACGACGTGCGTATAAAAATGAAATACCAATAATTACTAAAAATGTGAATGTTGGTTGACGACGACCTGCGAAAAACGCTTTTTCAAAAATAGGATATCCTGCAATAATCGCTGCTGCAATATTCACTGGTTTTGGCTTTTTTAGTGCAGCTAAGATCAAAATAGCAAAAGCAATCTCGATTACTTGACTGAAAAACGCAAAAATAGTTGCAGGACCTGTCCAGTTACTATTCTCTGCTACTTCTACGTTTGTTCCTAAGAGTAAAAATCTGAAAAAGTACCCAATTATAGTCAGGATTATTCCTGCTCTAAACAATTTGTGCCGATCGAGGGGTATGTATAGTTTTTTTAGCAGCCCGGAATTAATTTTATATTTATAGCCTATCCAGCACATAGCAGTACAAAGGCACGACACGAGTAAAACTCTTTCTAATGCCAGTTCGCTTACCACACCTGGATTATTAATCAAAGCGAATGCTTGGGGTAAGATAAATGAAGCAAAAATGGCTCCCATCAAAAACGGATATTGGTAGATTCTCTCAGGTTTTACCATTCCCCAAACTAGTAAGCCAAGACAAATAGCTATAAGTAAGTTAAAGAATAATTCAGCCATTTGCTTCCATTAGTTTTAGATTAAATTAAATATTGTGTGAAAATTTATCAGTTATTTAATACATTTAAAAGTCTTTCACTATATGAATTAAAACTTCCATATGTAGTTCTTTTCTGTGCTGATTTTATAGTAGAGTGCAATATCTCTGGTTGCGATATTAGTAATTCAATTGCCTCAACAATCTTATCTACATCTCGTATCGGTACAATATACCCCTCAATACCATCTCGCACTATTGAACCACTATTGGGTGTAGTAATTACGGGTAGTCCAGAGGCAAGAGCTTCGTATGTTGCAGCAGCAGAGCCTTCACAAATAGAAGGTAGCAAAAACACATCCGCCCAATCGTAGTGGGCTTTAATCTGGGAACGGGGAACTTGTCCTACCAACTCAAGATGCTCTCGCAAAGCCGAAATTGCACTAGCAGAAACATGAATTGGTCCGACAAGGCGAAAAGTTGCTTTTCCTTTCAATCTTTTTGCTGCTTCTAAAACATAAGGAGTTCCTTTGCGAAGCTCTACAGAACCTACTGTTAAAATTCGCAGAGGTTCTTGATGAGGTTTTTTTAATGAAGGCTGAAATCTAGTATCAACCCCATAAGGAACGATCGCACAACGCTCAACTGGTCCACCGCACTTTTTAATACCATCTCGCACAAACTCAGAGCCACATAAAATTAAATTCGCTTGTTCCCATTCTTGCTTTTCTCGTTCAATGTGTTCGCTGCGATACTTATCATAGGGAATTGGCTCTTCCCAATCAGGATGAAGTTCTTGCTCTTCAAGCATTAGATGATGCTGTAATTGTTTGGGTGCGATGGTTTGATCCATCACTGTTATCAATCCTTGCTTTTTTGCTGCTTGGAGTATTTCTAACCCTGCATTATTAAAAGTATAAACTCCAGTACCCCGTAGCCCTTGGTTAAGAATTAGTTTTCCAAAAGTTTTTCCTGCCCACAAAAATGTTTGAGTCAATTCCGAAGAGGAATGTGCTTTACGTATACGCTGAGCATACTCAAACCCAAAGCTAGAAAAAGCAGTAATTACATTAGAAGGGACACCTTGTGGTATACGACCTGTCAAACGCGCTATTGATTTAGTTTGCAATCTATTAGGGATGAGACGCAGGTATTTGGGTAAGCCTTTGACAGCACAAATATCTGTGTAAAAATTTTCTAGGACTCCTCCCTGATAGAGGATACGGGGAATCGCATAGTGGCGACGTGCGCCTAGCTGGGCAACGAGTAATTTGTTATTTTCTTGATTTTTCATATTTGATTGTATAAATAGGACAGCCAAGTCTTTTTGAGAACTTCAAAGGAGTAAAGCTTCATGAAAAACTGCTGAAGCTGTTGTTGATTAATTTCACCCTGTGCTAATTTGTATGCCATGGATTTAACGCCTTCAACAAAAGCAGTTCTTTGTTGAGATTTCTCAATAGGTGTATACTTTTTACCTTGGCTAATTAACCAAGGTTCGGGAGGAACAACGATTACATTAGGATTATCCACGCCATAGTCAGGAATTCCACCAACTCCATAAGCCACAAACGGCACACCACAAGCCATAGACTCTAAAAGCACTAAAGGCGCTCCCTCTCTGCCAATAGTCGGCAGCAAAGTTAAGTCATAACTACTGAGGAGGTCAATATATGCTTGACCTTCCGGATACCTACCAAAGCACTTAACGCGATCGCCTATTCCTTGGGATGCAATATATTCTCGAATCAGTGGTTCCTCTGCTCCCGAACCGTGAATGTGCAACTCACCCAAGCAATTTTTGAGTAAATCCCATTGTTGGACTAACCAAAAAGCTTGCTTATGGGGTGCTAAACGACTAAAAAGCGCTGCTTTAGCTGTACCGAGTTGTACAGTTTTGTATACCGGTTTAGGCAAAGATGCGGTGATTTCAAGAGGTTCTGGCATTGCTGGAAGCGCTGAAACTGACTTCTTCCAGCCAAAACATTGTGCAAAAGTCTTAGCTACATTAGGTGACTGTCCTATTACTTCATCGAAACACCAGCGCACACACCAGCGAGAATCACGCCATCCCCTAGGAATACCTGACATTACCTCATGGAAAATAAGCCTTGTGTTTAACTTAGAAATTATAGGAGGAATAAATAAATTCCAACCAGTACCAACAGCTAAATAGACATCCGGCGAGAATTGGTCGATCAGTTTTTTTATTTCTACAAATCTTTCAACTTTACCAAGGTCTAAAAAAGAGTTTCCCTTTGCATCAGGAGCACAAATATGAACGCGAACTCCGCATTCCTCAAAAGTTTGTAAAGTATGAGAATAATCTGTAGGACGTTTATCGCCTCTTAAAGAAAGAACAAGAGTTTCAACTCCTTCTTCTCCTAAAGCTTTAACTAACCATCTTATATGACTTTGAATTCCGCCTTGTCCTAATATATGACCAGCAAGTATAACTTTCATCACCGGAATAATTTATACTATAGATTATTTAATTCAATGGAAAATATAATTCAAGACTTATTTTTAATAAACTAAAGTTTAGCTAATTTCATACTCAAGTTGTTTTAATTCACGACCTGCAATGCTATTGAAAACTTCGATTTCCTGAACTGTCAATTTCTCTCGCCACTTGCCGATGCTACTCGGTTTTATTGGCTGAGAAAGTCGTTCATGACCACTGTATCCCTTAAATATTTTTGATTTTGAATAGTAATTTGGGTCAATTTGTTGTTCCAGAAAATCTTCACCAATAAAGTTCATTATTTGTTGAGTTATTTTTGCCGGATTGTGGGTAAATTCTTCATATTTTATATCTATGATCTGAGAATGTTCTCCTAAACTTTGGCGTGATTTTATTGAGTCACGCCACAGAGGAGCAAATCTTGACAGAGGTTTATGAAAATGTGGATCTAGCCTTTTATTTGAAATATAGCAATCGCGACCATCTCGGATCATATTAATAAATTTTGCTTTGGGAAAATGTTTAGTAAGGAATTTGAGATATAAAACATGAAAAGGAGTTTTTTCTAAAAAACGTTTTCCACCATCACGCATATTGATAAATTTGGCAACATTGTCATAAAAATTGATTAGATCTTTCGAGGTAGCTAATAATTCTGCTGTTTCTTGACTAGAGGGAGCGCCAAGATTAGATAGACGCTTGTAGCTATTCAGATTAAATACATCACGAGGAACAAAGAAAAAAGTTTCACTATCTATTGCAGAAAATGCTGGATGAGATCTTAGCACGGTAAACATCAAGGTTGTTCCACTTCTGGGAGCACCCACAACAAATACATGAGGTTCTTGCGATATTCCAGAACCGTATCGCCATAGTGTATTTCTTGTAACTTTAACTGGATTAATAAGACTAGTAACGCGCTTTGGAAAACCTAAAATATTTAAATTAGCCATAATTTGTAATTAGTAAGATGTAAATATACCTAGAGCAGTAGAGTCAATGCCAAGCTTCTTATTTACCAAAATTAAGCTGATAAAATTCCAGAGAATCATACTAGTAGCGGTGGCAACTGCCGCTCCTGTAAGCCCCCATTGAGGTATTAATAAGGCGTTAAGAACAACGTTTAATACTGCACCAATTGCCACACTCATCGCTGTATATTTTTCATTATTAGTCATAGTAAGTAACAGATTAACAGGTCCTACAGATGCATTAAATAATTGTGCGATTATCAAAACGACCATAGGATTTTTACCTTGCACAAAGTCCCGACCAAATAGAAGTAAAAATGAGTCACTAAATCCAATTAAAATAATAGCAGCTATAAAGGATACTAAAAAAACTAGCCGTGAACTTTTGGTGATAACCCGTTGTAATTGTTTCATCTTTCCTTCAGCATAGAGACTAGCAGTAGTGGGAGCTAAAAGGCTATTAACAGTCATGAGAATGAAGACAACTAAAGATGTTATTCGATTAATAACCATATAAATTCCTACCGATTCAGCTCCCTTTAGCGTGCCTAGCATCAGAATATCTGTCTGAGAATTAATCGTACCTGTAAAACCTAGAAATATTAAAGGTAAGCAACTACGTATCCACTTCTGGGTTTGGTATTCAGGAGCAGCATCCTTCACCACTTTTGGTAGTTCACGCCCTAGCAACCATGTGCTAATAATGAATGCAATGCAAGTAGCCGCAAAATTGATTCCCATCACCCAAGAAGCATTCAAATTCTCTTTTAGAAACAGATACCCAAAACCTGTGAGAATAATTAGCAACAGAGGTGCAATTATCAATACTGGTACTTGTGCCAAAACGACTTTATGCAAGCCCTTAATAGTTGCTGACTTCAAACTAACAAGAGAATTTATAGGTAAGGATAGCAAAGCGATAGATATAGTTAATAAAGTCTGGAAGTCTTTACCAATATTTAGACTCCAGAAAATACCTCCCGCGATTAAACTTAATACAATTGAAACTAGTAATACAATATAATTGGACCAGCGCAGAAGTCCCTTGCTCAATCCCCAAGATGACTGAGCTTGGTAGATAGCTACTTCACGTACAATTAAGGTAGGTAATCCTAAAGTTGCTGGAACGCGAAATAAGCCAACCCAAGTAATGGCATAAGTATATATACCTAAACCTTCTGTACCTAACAAGCGAGCAAACATTAGGCTTCTAATAAAATTTAAAGCAGTGCTAAAAATCTTTAGACCAAACGAACCAGCCACACCCTTAATAAAACGATTCCTCAAACTATCTGTGTTGAGATGAGTGAATAGTTTAGAAGAAAATTTTTTGAGCATCTTGTTTTAGTATTAGAAGATTTATAGTTTTCTATTTTGATACTCCCTCAAATAAACCTAAACATTTAATTAATGAAAGCCTGGAGGAATCTAATTTAAACTTATAAACTGCTGACTATCTGCTTGCAATGGTTTTGAGAAATTTCTCTACGATCGCCAAGCTTTTCTTCAACCATCATCCGCACTACTTCGGGCATCTTATATTTTGCTTCCCAACCTAATTTTTCTTTTGCTTTAAGAGGATTCCCTCTTCCTACAGCAATATCAGTTGGTCGTAGAAAGCTAGCATCTGTAACTAAATACTCATTCGCGTCCAATCCCACATAAGCAAAAGCCTCTGCTACAAACTCTTCTAACTGAAAACTTTCACCCGTTGCAATAACATAATCATCAGGCTGATTCTGTTGCAACATCAAATACATTGCTTCCACATATTCGGGTGCCCAACCCCAATCTCGTTGAATAGAAATATTACCTAGATGAAGCTTTTCTTGAGAGCCTTGAGCAATCCGACAAGCAGCAGCAACAATTTTCTGAGTTACGAACCTTTTAGGACGCAATGGCGACTCATGATTAAAGAGAATTCCAGAGCAAGCAAATAAACCATAAGCTTCAC
>ERZ1740052.228-NODE-228-length-19697-cov-10.337033_pt1 | contig 19697 bp, 19 predicted proteins | sample MGYA00581750_ERZ1740052 | MGnify/ENA primary metagenome ERZ1740052 (study PRJEB43018, sample SAMN04849743) | marine metagenome | isolation source: floating plastic debris | place: Pacific Ocean | collected 2008-08-30 | study: EMG produced TPA metagenomics...
AGAACCTGCTAGCAAAGGGTTGTCACTGGGTAGGTAATTATCTCCAGTACAATCGCAATGTCGAAGGACACGATCGCAATCTTTGCCAGGGTATTAGTTAAAAGAGTTAGGAGTTAGGAATTGGGAGTTAGGAGTTGGGAGTTAGGAGTTAGGAGTTAGGAGATAGGAGTTAGGAGTTAGGATTTTGGATTTTGGATTAAATAATTAAGAGAAAAGATTTAAAAGTAATACGTAAAAAGTTATGAAATAGTTATCATTTCTCTTTTATTATTTATTTTTTATTATTTATTAGTTAGTAGTTATTAGTTAGGAGTTAGGAGTTATGAGTTTGGAGTTTGGAGTTAGGAGTTTGGAGTTAGGAGTTGGGAGTTAGGAGTTAAGAGTTAGGAGTTGGGAATTTTTAACTATCTTCTTCGCCAGTGATTTCCAAATTCACCATCAAATTTTGAATCCTCATACGTTCAATGTAAGGCCATCCTCCTTCTGCTTCAATGTCTTTTAAAAGTGAGTGCAGCGCTTGACGATTTGACGGTAAACTTTCTTGAAAAATTCCGTCTCTAACTTCTCGATGCAATTTTTCTAACTGCCTAAGTAATGCCAAAATTGCTAAAATATCTCCTTGGGAAATGGCTGAGTATTCGTGGATTGCATCTGTAACTTCCTGTAGTTTGTAAGATAATTCATCTGAATCGGGACTTTTTCCGTTGCTCATAATATTAATTAATTGATCCTGTTCGATCCTGTTTGATTATTTAACTCCGATCTTTTGGATTAAAGACAAACCATAAATGCCGGTTAACTATAGCAATGGCACAGTTAAATCCCAATTTAAAGGCACCTCAAAAGGATTATGCCTCAATATTTTGGACAAACTATGCCTCGGCAAATTCCAATAAAGCTAAATTTTTAAGTTAATTTATGTACGAGTTACATTTCTCTTAACATTTTTAAACATTTTTGAGCTAAAGTCATCTGCCACAAAAAAAATCATTGATAACTATATATCTGTTACTTTGTCAACCCCTTTTGAAAATTAATTGATAAGATCGAGCTTTTTCAATCCGCTCGTTAAAAATTTTATAGTAATGTAAACATTTATATAAATATTAGATAGTTAGACACATTTGAGAATTTAGCGGCGATCGAATTGCGGAATGCAGTATATATTCTATGTGTCGGCAGAACATTAATTTACAAAGTTGTGAGAGAATGAGATTGACTCAATATAAAATTTCATAACTTACCATGATAAAGGAGAACTATAAAGAATTTCTGTCATAACATAACTATAAACAACATAAAAACATTAACTTTGTCCGATCCTGTTGGCTTTAACTAGCTAACGCCGGTGAATAATATAATTACAAATGTACTTGCGAAGGTCTATTATAGGCATCTATTACAAGATGGTGGTTGGGATGTTATATAAAAGTTAGTTGACTTTTGCCCTGAGGATTGAATATTTTGCCTCTCATCTGACTGCATGAAGTTGTTGTGCTAGATTTTTCGTTTTAAAAGTAAGGGTCACAAATAATTTTTGACCTTATATCTTTTGACGGTTACTTGCCTTGAAATATAGTGGATATTGCACCGCCAATATTTTGAGAGACTTAAGAATGGCAATGTATGCAAGAAGACCGTGTAAACTTATCGCTTGATAATTGAAAACGTTTAACTACGTAATCATTTTTTTGGTTTAATAACTAAAAATATTAATTTTTGACATTGAGGTTAATCATGAAGTATCGCGCTTTAATAGCTGGATTAATGGCTGTAATGCTGGGCTTATTAACAGCTTGTAGTCAAGGTTCTGATATGGCGGCTGGTGGTGATGGTAGAGAATTACTTACCTACGAAGATATTAGAGGTACTGGTTTAGCTAATAAATGTCCTCTACTTTCGGAAACGAGTCGTGGTTCTATCCCCATCGAGCAAGACGGAGCTTACGAAATTAAAGAACTTTGCATCGAACCTACCGCTTACTTTGTTAAAGAAGAACCTCTTAACAAAAGACAAGAAGCTGAATTTATTGGTGCGAGACAGTTAACTCGTAAAACTTCATCTCTCGATCAAATTCAAGGTGATTTGAAAGTTAACGAAGATGGTAGCCTGACTTTTGAGGAAAAAGATGGTTTTGATTTCCAAGCTATTACCGTACAGCTTCCCGGTGGGGAGCAGGTTCCTTTCTTATTTACTGTAAAGAATTTGGTTGCTCAAACACAACCATCATTGACTAGCATTAATACCTCAACCGATTTTGAAGGAGATTTTAAAGTTCCTTCTTATCGTGGTGCAACTTTCTTAGATCCTAAAGGTCGTGGTGTTGCTAGCGGTTACGATAATGCAGTTGCGCTACCTTCTCAAGCAGATAGCGAAGAACTCAGACGCGCTAATATCAAGAGAGTTGAAAGTGGTAACGGTCATATTTCTTTGAATGTTGCCAAAGTAGATAGTGCAACCGGAGAAATTGCTGGTACTTTTGTCAGCGATCAACCTTCCGATACCGATTTAGGTGCTGGTGAACCTTTAGACGTAAAAGTTCGCGGCTTATTTTACGCTCGTGTGGAATCAGTTTCATAGTTTTTTTGAACAAATCGAAAGAATCTGTTGTATAGCTTAATTACTCGATAGTAGAGTAATTGCTGATTAATTGGCGTTGCTGATTTGATGTATGAAACGGGTTGATTGGAAAACCGAAACGCTTGTAGAGACGCTCATAGTATCGCGTCTCTACATTCAAATTCATACCGGGATTCAGCAACGCCGATTAATTAAATTAATTTAAAGGGCTAAAAGCCCTTTTTTTTATGGATTTATAAAGCTAATTTATCGGGAGCATCCCTGCGGGTGTAGATTTATTTTTTGTAGTGCGTTAACGCACTAGCAAATTGTATTTTTGCCTGCATTGGGATGCTCCCAATTTATCATCTATATTCAATATTTTATTTTCCCCCTCACACCATTCCCTATTGTTAAATCATAGTTTTATATAAATTTAATATTTGTATTTTCATTTATTTAAAACTTTTTGTAGTAAGTATTTTCTCTGAAAGAACTTATTAATTAATTTATTTATTAATCTACTTAATTACTCTGCTATACCTTTTAATAAAAATTTGATTAAAACCTGAAGAAACTAAATTACGTAATAATTCGGTTTCAGGATAGTGGTGTTTTTGTATATTTTTTTATATGTAGACCTTTAGCTACTACATAAACATAGCTAAAGAATCGCTTTTGTACTACTTCATCAGTCTCCTACCTTAAAAGCCGCGTCCTTTTAATCAACCCTCTCGATCAATAGTCCGATCCTTGTCCGTTATTGATACTTGCGGAACGAAGGAATATGTTCGTCTGCATTTTCAACATAAATACGTCTTTCAAAGTGCATCTCCAGAAATAATGTTCATTCTGGTTTTAATACTTATTTTATAAATCATCAAGGTGCCATGGCTACTACCTTACTCACTAAAGAACTTAAGCATGAAATTTGGCAGTTATTGCGAGAATATGAGCAATCTCAGTCAGCCGAAGTTCGCAATCAATTAGTAAAGCTTAATTTTGGACTTGTCAGAAAAGAGGCTTATTACTGGATAAATCAATGCCACGAAAGTTACGATGACTTACTTCAAGTAGGGTGTCTGGGCTTGATTCGTGCTATCGAAAGATTTGATATTTCTAAAGGTCATGCATTTAGTTCCTTTGCGATTCCTTACATTCGCGGTGAAATTCAGCATTACCTACGTGATAAAGGTGTCACTGTTAGAATTCCGAGACGTTGGTTGGCACTACAGCAGCAATCGGCAGGAGTTTCTCGCTCCTTACGGGAAAAATACAATCGTCAACCGACCGACTCTGAAGTAGCCGAAGCCTTGTCTATTTCTCTTGCAGAATGGCAAGAAATTAAATTAGCTTGGGCAAATCGCGCTCCCTTGAGCTTAGATGTACCTGTATATGATGGAGACGAAAGCTCGGCTAGTTTAGCAGAACTGGTTCCAGATAATAGTTACCGCAGTTTTCAGCTGGCGCAAGAAGACCAATTACGCTTACAGCAAGCCTTGCTTCAGTTAGAAAACCGAACCCGTCAGGTCTTAGAATTTGTTTTTTTACACGATTTAACGCAGAAGCAAGTAGCTGAAAAGCTGGGTATCAGCGTAGTTACAGTTTCTCGTAGAGTCAAAAAAGGACTTAATTCTCTCAAGCATCTGATGGTTACAGGAGAGGATTAATCAGAATCTATACCATGTTGTATAAAATAATCCTTGACCTGAAAAAAATTAGGTTATAACTGTATCAGATTTCACTTTTGATACAACTTAAATCAAATTGATTTCCAATATACAAATTTCCCTGTCTTAAGATTGAAAATGGCTAATGGCTAGACATTTAAAAATCACAATTGCATCTATTGCATCTATTTTAGCTTTGGCGATCGCCGGATGTTCGGGTGGAGATGACCAACAAGCTGTTGAATCAATCCCCACCGAAACGGCAGAAAACGACCAAGCTAAGAAAACTGAACAGTTTAAAGATCCCGTTGTACCACCGAAGCAACCTAACACGAATGCGGTACCTTCGACTTTAATTCAACCAACTAATCCTACAGAACGAGTAGGTATAGTCGCGAAAGGGCGTAATGACCCGTTTGAGGAGATTATACCCACTATAAAGTTCCCGACTAAAAAGCCTGAAGATTCTACTGCAAATAAGGAACAGAGAGCAGTTCCTAAATTACCTCCTTTACCGGCAGCTAATAAAAGAATTGCATCAAGAGGAAGACCCCGTAGAGTTGCAGTAAAACCTCCCCAAAGTAGGGTAATTTCTGCTGAAATTGGGGGAAAGAAAAATCCTAATTCCGGGACTAATGCAGGGAATAAACTTGGCTCTAACAGCGGTGGCATTGCAACAAACAACGTACCTGTTGTACCCAAAGTAATGCCTGGGGTAGTACCGACACCAGAACTTAAACCTGTATTACCACCACCACCGCAACCGAAATTAGCTCAAGCTGTTTTAGTTTCTGGGGTAGTTCAGGTAGGCTCGCGCCCTCAAGCAATTATCAAGGTACCTAGCGAACCGACTAGCCGTTACGTTCAAGCAGGACAAAGATTAGCCAGTGGACTACTTGTTAAAAGAATTGAAATGAATGAAGGTTCCGAACCAGTTGTTATTCTGGAACAATATGGTATTGAAGTAGCCAGAATGGTTGGAGAAGCACCTATGGGAGCAACCCCAGCTACGGCTTCAACAGATAATCCTGTTTCGACATTACCATCGTTACCAAAATCTGCATCTGTCGGTGCTTCTTAAAATATGGAGACAAAGGAAAAGATTGTATTTGCCGGTTTACCTTTAGCTGTCTATCGCGAGATTGCGGCTCATTTAGGAACTGTTACGGGAATAGAAGTGGGATTAATCCCTCAAACTTCTCAAGAGTTTGATTACAATCAAAGCCAAGTCGGAGGCTTATGGATTGAATACAAATCAAACTCTAATTCGCAAACCAGAGAATGGGTGAAGCAAATTCTGGCTTATTATCAACATCGTTATGATGTTTAATGTATAGTTTTTTCTGATTAAGTCAATTCATTTTGGAGATGAATAAATCATAACCTCTCTTCTTTTAAGTTGAGAGGATTTTGCATTGTTTTTATGGCTGTGAATATCTTTATGCTGGGCGAGTGTTATTAATTTCACTGTTCACTATTCCCCTTTTCCCTTAACTCGCTTCAATTGTATTTAAAATCCGATCAAATTTTAATCGAATGTAAGCAGTCACACATTTTTACAGAAGCAACATTACAGAGATTGCAAGACTGTAACTGGCGAATAACATCACACGTCTTTTCAAGTTTAATTTATTCGTATTCGCAGCACCTGACGAAATATAACACCTATAGAAGAGAGCAGAAAAGCAGTTGAGTCTAGTTGTAGTAAACTGCTAAAAAGCTTGCCTATATAAGTTTGAATGAACAATGCTGAATATAATGTTAATCTAATTACACTTAAAGGCAGCATTTGCATCGTGTTTTAATCAAAACAACAATTTATGCAACCAATTACAGATTGAGTACGGTAAACTTGCAAGCAAGACAATACAAATAATACTACGGCTGCTATCAGTTTTAGACATCACTCACAATGGAACAGTGGCAATTTCTGATACAGAAAGAAGGCGAACGTACTTGGCATCCTTTGGAGAAGCCAAATATAGAAATTACAGAAGGTCGGTATCGAGTAGTTGCTCGCTCTAACCGTACTAATACTGATGTGGAGGTGCGGGTAACTCATTCTTCCCCCTCGGAACTTCCACCCATACGGCGCATTCAAAAACGAGTCCGGCGGATTAATTCAGAAGGCTTAATAGCTGTAATTCCTTTTACTTATCTCAAGTCGGGAATTTGGGAATTACAATGTTCTGGCGATTTACTGTCAGACCTTCTTGGTGGCAATTGGAAATATACTGTTAGCTTGAATGTTATACCTTCTCGTGCTGAAGGAAAGATTGTTTCGCCAAAACAACCTAAGCAAAATTCGGATAAGCAATATAAAATTGCTAGTGAGGACATACAAACAAGTCAAGCTAAATCAAAAATTAAAAACGCTAAATCTAGCCGTTATCCTCTTTCCTCTAAGGATTTAAAGACAAATGATGCTGGGTTAATATCTTCTATTTCTATAGAAGCAGCTACAAACATTGGTTCCAATCGCAGCATTACAGGTAAACATCGTTCCACATCTCCTAATACTGGCAAAAAATCTTCTTCGGATAAAGCTGCCGGCGAAAAACCTGCTGACAAGTTACGAGAGTCCCTTAAAGCTGCTGCGGATAAACAAAAAGCTGGTACTAAAAAGTCTCCTCCAAAATCGACTCAAAAAATATCAACTACCCATAAAGGCGTTAAGGAAATTCCTACCCAGCAATTAGCAGAAAAGGTTAAGGGTGTACCGAAAAAAGCTGTTAATCCACCAGCTCAAAAACAGGTAGCATCCATCATCACATCAAATAAAACTGTTAATAAAAAACCATTCCCAAAATCGTTAGAAAGCAAGACAGCAACATCAAATAAAAAAGCCGTTAGCGAAAAAACCGTTAAAAAATCAGCACAAAAGCCAGAAAAATCAGATCAAAAAGACGTTAACAAAAAACCAGATCGCTCACATGTAACAGCAATTACCGAACACAATTCTAACCCCGTAAGAGTTAAAGGTGATACAGCAGAGCAAATTTTACAGAATTTGATGGAGTTAGCTTTACCGTCTTCGGAACCTTTGCTTCCCAATGACAGTATTGAAGATACACTTACAGCACCACCACTACCGTTACAGCTAACTTTAGATAGAGATAGCCACGTTGCAAGTTGGGGAAGCACCATTACACTTGAAGGAGTTGTGCAACTCAAAGAAACAACAGAACAGCAAATTAAACAAATTACGAGCGCTGAAGTAGAAATTGAACTGCGATCGCCACAAAGTTCTCAACTATTGCAATCTTTTCGGCTACCCAACCCCAATAAATCCCTACCATTTGCAATCGCTTCTTTAATTAATATTCCCGAAGAATGTTCTTCTAAATTAATTCTTGGAGAGGTAAAGTTATATGGGGTACTTTCCCAGTCGGGAGTTGTAGAGTTATTAGCCAGCCAATCTTTTACAATTACAGCAGAAATTAAAGAATTGTTAGCGATTACTGTTGCTAATCCCAAAGGTGAATTAGAAAAGTTTGCCTATTCTACAGAGGAATATTTTGCACAAAATGCATCTCCAATCTTAGATGAATCTGCATCGCTGGATTTAGAACTTTTTAATTTAGTAAAAACAGTTAAACCAGAAGAACAATCGGTAACAGGTGTACCATCAACAAAAAAATCTCTCCCACCCCGTATAGATCCTCGCAAGCTTCGTAGAAGATTCGCTACCCATTCACTAAAATTACCAAACGTCCCTGGCTATCAAGAAAAAATCGATGAATACATCAACAAGGGATATATAGATTTCTCAGGTTCGGCTATTACTGGTACTAGTTTACCTTTCTTACGAAAGTCAAAAGCAAAGCCTAGTCAATTAGTAAAAGTTGATGAAGATGTTGACCGAGATGAGGAATCAACATACTCAAGCGTTGCCGAAAATCAAGATATACCTGAATCGTTGCAAGTTGATAATACTCAAGGTGAATTAGTAGTTGATCGGCAAAAAGACGATTATATAGAGGAACTTGAAGAACCAGTTTCCCCCCGTAATTCAGAATTGATTGCAGAAGAAAATCTTAGTACTTCTCCTTTAATTAGACAGTGGATGCTTTCCCAGGGATATTCCGTTCCCGAACCCATTGATGTAGAGTACGAAGACTACGATATTGAGGTGAAGCAACAAATTTCTTACCAACAAGCTTCGCTAAGTCCAAAGGCACAAACAGATGATAAGCAAGCATTACAGCCAGAAAAAGCACAAATAGATACACAAGCAACACCATTGCCTTATATATCGATTTCTACTTCTTCCCAATGGCAAGTTAATCAAATAGCAGCACCATCAAATCAAATAGCTCAAGAAATCGTAGTAGACGATACAGATATTTTTGCAGATGATATATTAATTGTAGAAAATTCCTTCTTTGCAGATGAAGGCATAGATGATTCTACAGAAAATTCATCAGCCTTAGCACTAACAATAAGTACTCAAAACTTGCAAGAATTACCGACTCCCGAACTATACGTACAGCAAGGGGAACTTATTTCAGGTAAATCGGTTAACGTGCGAGTGATTCTGCCAGAGGGAAATTCTCATCTTGCCGTTAAATTATGGGTGGAAGATTGTCAGACAAGGAATTTACTTGATGGCCCTCACCTATTGACTAATTTAACCCCTAATAAGAATCAGCAGTTAGAAATCAGAACTAAACTAAACGTTCCTTTCGGTTGTTTAGAAATTCGTTTGGAAGCGGTTGCTATAAATAGAAGCACCCAACAGGAAAGCCATAAATTTACCATCCAACGTACCGTAATACCTCCAGATTTACCCAATATTCAATTCGATGCAATCTTGGGAATGTAATAGAAAATGGGTAGTGGGTAGTGGGTAATAGGTAGTGGGTAATAGGTAGTGGGTAATAGGTAGTGGGTAAAAGTGTAGTTATTCTATGTGCGGTGAGGCTGCGAATAACCACTAACCACTAACAACTAACAACCAACAACTAACAACTTTCATAAAGTGTTACAAATATGTACGATTTTGGCTTATGCCGGTGCAATTTGCAGTAAGCTCGTCTTGAATTGCAATATGATTTTTTAGGAGGTTTAACTATGGCTGCATCTTTTCTGCCATCCGTCCTCGTCCCTTTGACTGGTCTTGTTTTTCCAGCAGTCGCAATGGCGTTTATGCTGTTGTACATGGAACGTGACGATATCGGTTAAGTTTCGATTTAATTAAACAAGCAGGCAGGATATTTGACTTGAATACAATTAACTCTTGTAGTGGGGTATCCTGCCCGTTTTTTCATTTTTCTATTTCCTGTTGCCTACCAGAGCATCCCAAATTTTTAATTTTGTAGTGCGAGCCGGAAAGTTCTCTATGGATTTCGAGCGAGCTTTCCGGCTCGCACTACAAAATACTTTGCAACAATTGGGATGCTCCCTACTTGTTACTCCCTACTCCCTACTCGCTACTCCCTACTCCCTACTTGTTACTCCCTACTCCCTACTTGCTACTCCCTACTCCCTACTTATTACTCCCTACTCCCTACTTATTACTCCCTACTCCCTACTTATTACTCCCTATATTTTTTAAATTTCCCTAATATCAATACCAATCAAAAACCGCCCATCTACAAAAGATAGGCGGTTTTCAAATTCTAATTTCTAATCAAACGTTAGATAAATCGGACTTTGTTTGAATGGTTCAAGCTTTTCTTATATAGAAGAACCTACACCAGCATAGGCACCATAGAAGAAAATGCCTAAAACAGTAATTACGCCCAATCCTGCGACTGTAGCGACAATCCACAAGGGAATTTTTCCGCCTCCAGACATGATATTAACTTGCCTCCTTAATCACAACATCGAGTCAGGTAATAAAAAATGATTAATTAATAGATTAATCTGTGGCCAGTAAACTTAGTTAAAGAAGTAACTGGAAAAAAGAATCCCTAGAACAAACACTAGTAAAAGTCCGAGGAACAAGGATGTTCTGTTTAACTCTACCGGCTGACTATTGGGATTAGTATTTCTATCCATGAAAAACTCCTAGCGTTGGATAAATTGCATAGCGGCAATCGCGCCTAAAAAGAACACGGTGGGTACTGCTAAAGTGTGAACCGCTAGCCATCTAACGGTAAAAATTGGATATTGTATTGGTTGGTTGATGTTATCTGAGTTTGTCATAACTTAAAACTACTTTCCGGTAAATACGTCAACTTGATTTTTAGCTTCAAAACGGTCGTTCACCAAAGGCACCTGTTGCCTTTCTTGGGTGAAATAGGTATCTGGACGAGGGGTACCAAATGCATCGTATGCTAATCCGGTGCTAACAAACAACCAACCAGCAATAAATAATGCAGGAATAGTGATACTGTGAATCACCCAGTAACGAATACTGGTAATAATGTCTCCAAAGGGACGTTCTCCGGTAGTTCCACTCATTTGCTTAACCTAATCAAAACTTGAAGTATTTGTTTATTATCCTACAATCTTAAGAAAGAGTTACAAGTTGCAACAAATTCTCATAATTAATTCAGTTATCAGTTGTTCACCCAGGCGGGTATGAATCATCAGTTTCTAAGATTTTTCATTGCTCAGTACTCACTGTTCACTGTTCACTGTTCACTGTTCACTGACTAAGCCTCAGATGCCTCTGTTGACGGTGCAATATCAGGCTGATACTTCAATAAAAAACCTCGATCGCCGATGATAAATCCTTTCTCAGGAGATAGGAAAACAATTTTGTAAAAATTTGTTGCGACATCTTCTACATCGCGATCTTTTTCCCAGGTTTCTCCTCCGTCGGTGCTATGGAGTAAGTTAGCACTACCGCCGCTAAGCCAAACATCTGATGGAGTACGGTAAGCTAAATCGAGCAAGCCCCAACTGGTTGATAGTTCTGGATATTGAGCATCAAGCCATTCTTCTAAACTGTTTGGTTCGCTGAACTGTATCTGTCCACCCCGCGCTAACATCCACATCTGCCCATTTTGAGCAAAACCCATGTTTTCTACTTTGCGAGAACTATTGCGGCTGTGCTGAACCCAAGCGCTTTGTCCGGGTTCCCAGGTGGAATAAAAGTTACCTTTACCGGAAACAGCGATGTATCTTCCATCTTCGGAACGTTCGATATTGCGTACAACACCTACAGATTCTTCTACTTGCGCTCTCCAGTTTTTACCGCCATCTTCGGTTTTATATATTGCTCCGACATCAGTAGCCATTTCAGCTTGGTTTTTACCTGAAGCCACTATGTTTACAGGATTACCGGGCAATTTTTCGCTCAAAGGAATGCTCGACCAAGTTTTACCTTCATCGGTAGTGTGTAGCAAAATAGAAGGCTCCGCAGCTATCCACCCTTCATTGCCATTGAAATCAATTGCGTTAAAACGATAATTTTCATCACCTACTTGCAAAGCAATAGGATTCCAAGATTCGCCACCATCTTTTGTTTCCAAAAGCGTAGATTTATTACCAACGATAAAACCATGATTGGGGTCATCGCTAAAAGCAATATCAAGTAACTTGGAATCGGTAGGTAGAGAAATTACCTCCCAGGGGTTGTAGCTCATGGAAGGAACGCTACTGCAACCGAAACAGATTAAGGCGATCGCCAACAATGCTAATATTCGTCTTCCAATTTTCATAATTGGCAACATTTCTATCAGTTTACTTTTGATTAATTTTCTTAATTGCTGTATTGAAAGCTTCGATGGCTAACGGTAAATTATGTGCCCTGAAGAACATACGTAGCTCCTTATTTTAAGCCATACAAACTGATAAAAAACAAGAAACCAAGAGCCAAAGCGCCAAAAATCAAGATATTTTTCTGGCCGGGGGTCAATTTATTCACGCCAAGTCCATAGTCGAGGTTTTCCGAAAAACCAGAAGCAGTCCCGGCAGGACCAACGTTTTCAAATGCTTTCTTTTTGGCAGTGCAAACCGGACAGCGCCAGGTTATGGGTAATTCTGCAAAAGCAGTACCTGCATCAATGTTATGACTATCATCTCCTAAATCCGGTTCGTAGACGTAACCGCAGGCACGACATTCATAACGATCTAACTCAGTACTTTCAACAACTTGTTCGCTCATAACGCCATTTAGGGGCAAAGCTTAAATATACGTTAAAAATTATGACATAATTGTCGGGTATTTCTATGAAAAGCAAAAAGTAATCAAATCTTGTGGTGGGTTTGTTTTCTCAGTTCGGAAACCGCCAAATCGATATAATAATGTAAGAATGTTAAAGAAAATTACGAAAATCACCTCAATAACGGATTTGTATTTATTGTGTTTGTCCTAAGCGGTTACGAATACCTTCTAGGCTTCTTGATAGTGTGCAGCTTGGTGCCTGCACTAGCTTTATCTGCTTCTAAACTGTTGCGACCGAGCGGTCGTAGCCCCGAACGAGTTACAACTTACGAATGCGGCATAGAACCCACTGGTGGAGCCTGGATTCAGTTCAATATTCGCTACTATATGTTTGCTCTAGTGTTCGTGGTCTTTGATGTAGAGACTGTGTTCTTATATCCTTGGGCTGTTGCATTCCATCGTCTGGGTTTGCTCGCATTTATTGAAGCGCTTGTTTTTATCGCAATTCTCGTAGTTGCCCTAGTGTACGCATGGCGTAAAGGAGCTTTGGAATGGTCTTAGACAATACAAAAGGCATAGCACAAAATCAAGAACGTATTCTCAATCCGGTACAGCGTCCCGGCGTTACTCAAGAGTTATCGGAAAATGTCATTTTAACTACCGTTGATGACCTCTACAACTGGGCGCGGCTTTCTAGTTTGTGGCCTTTGTTATTCGGTACTGCTTGCTGCTTTATCGAATTTGCGGCTTTAATTGGTTCTCGATTCGATTTTGACCGTTTTGGGTTAATTCCTCGTTCTAGTCCCCGTCAAGCCGATTTAATCATCACAGCCGGTACTATCACTATGAAAATGGCACCCCAGTTGGTGCGTCTTTACGAACAAATGCCTGAACCCAAGTATGTTATTGCTATGGGTGCTTGCACAATTACCGGCGGTATGTTTAGCGTTGATTCTCCTACAGCAGTACGGGGAGTAGACAAGTTAATTCCGGTAGATGTTTATTTACCCGGTTGCCCTCCACGTCCGGAAGCGATTATTGATGCGATTATTAAGTTGCGGAAAAAGATTGCTGATGATTCTATCCAGGAGCGAGGTGAGATTAAACAAACTCATCGTTATTACAGCACTACTCACAGCATGAAGCCAGTGGAAGAAATCCTCACAGGTCAATATTTACGCTCCGAAACCCGCTCTAATCCACCGAAGGAATTAAGCGAAAGCATTGGTATGCCAGTACCGCCTGCTTTATTAACTTCTAAGAATCTTGAGGAGCTAGAACGTGGCTGAAGAATCAAAACCAGTACCAGCAGAGGAACAGTCACCCGTTGAAGCGGGAAAAGTTTCCAAATGGTTAACTGAAAACGACTTTGCTCATGAGTCTTTAGAAGCAGATCATGCTGGAGTCGAAATCATTAAGGTAGAGTCAGATTTTCTCCTACCAATTTGTACTGCTTTGTATGCTTATGGGTTTAACTATCTTCAATGTCAATGCGGCATTGATTTAGGCCCAGGAGAGCAGTTAGTTAGTATGTACCACTTAATGAAAGTAAGTGATAATGCTGACAGACCAGAAGAAGTACGTGTAAAAGTATTCTTGCCTCGCGAAAATCCATCAGTACCATCAGTGTACTGGATTTGGAAAACAGCAGATTGGCAAGAGCGCGAATCCTACGATATGTACGGAATCAATTACGAAGGACATCCTAATTTGAAGCGAATTTTAATGCCAGAAGATTGGGTTGGTTATCCCTTACGTAAAGATTACATTTCGCCAGACTTTTATGAATTGCAAGACGCTTATTGAAGCAATTTGCAACTTGAAAAAATAATTACCCCTCGGATTTTGTTCGGGGGGTATTGTTTTTGGGATTGGGAGAAATTCGGAAAGTAGCGAGTAAAGAGTAGCGAGTAGCGAATTTGTTTACTGGCAACCATGGGACAGTAAATATTGCCATACATTTTACTTGCTACTCATTTTTAACTCCCGAACGCTAACTGGTAACTCATAACTTCTAACCTTAAAACCCTGCAAGCGGATCTATTCCTAAAAATTCCGGTGGTGGAGTGGGCTTTGATTCTAAATGTTGGAGAAAATCAAGTAATTCTTCTTCGGTAAGTAAAGTACGTCCTCGTTTACCGTAAGTTTGAATTAAATATTCCCTTCCTTGCTGTGGAGTCCAACCCAAACGCTCCATTTCTAAGTCGGTTTTGGCAATTACGTCAGATAAATCAATGGGTTCGGTATTTTTTGATTTTTTTCTTCTTTGAATTGTGGTTTTTACGGTTTTTGTGTTTTTATTTGGTTGATTAAGATTAATCGGAGTGGTTTTGTGGCTGCTGCTTGTATTTGGTGAATTAAGTTTAACCCAAGCTGGATTATCTAATTTTGTATCTGGTGTTGGTAGATATTGGAGATACCTGAGAAAATCAAGCAATTCTTCTTTGGTTAGTAAAGTACGTGCTTGTTTACCGTAAGTTTGGATTAAAAATTCTTTTCCTTGCTGGGGAGTCCAACCGAGACGTTGCATTTCAACGTCCGTTTGGGCAATTAACCCAGATAAATCGGCAGATTCGGTCATTTGGATTTTAACAACGGATGCTTTTGTTTTGGATTGGATTAAGGGAAGAGGTGCTAGTAGTTAATTTCATAAATTATGACTGGTTCGTTTTTCTCCTTAACGTCGGGAGACGTAGCACTGCTACGTCTGGGACAACCCGTCGAAATTTATGCGGCAAACCACTAGTTTTTAATTCCTAACTCCTAACTCCTAACTCCTAACTTTAAAACCCTGCTAATGGATCTACTTCGGAAAGTTCTGGTGTGGGTATGGATTCTAAATGTTGGAGAAAATCAAGTAATTCTTCTTCGGTAAGTAAAGTGCGTCCTCTTTTACCGTAAGTTTGAATTAAATATTCCCTTCCTTGGTGGGGAGTCCAACCCAATCGCTCCATTTCTACGTCGGTTTTGGCAATTACGTCAGATAAGTCAATTGGTTCTGTCTTCTTTTTCCTTTTGGTTGTGCTTGTTTTGGTTGCTTTCTTGGTGCTTCTTCCATTACTGCTTTTGCTTGCGGAGGTAGCTTTAGTTGTTGCTGGTTCTTCTTCGGGTAGATTCTCGGAATCTATATCCGTATTTTCTTGTGGTGCATCCAACTCCGGTTCGTCATATGTTGGCAACGGTAATGGTTTATCAAAATCATGTTGGTAAATATCGCTGTCATCTTCTACCGAGAAAACCTCGGGAATGGGCGATACTTCGGAGGTTTGTGTTACTTCGGGAAATTCTGTTGGTTGATTATTTGATACGATTTCTGGTGCTTCAGCAGATTTGACTGGTGGAGCGTTTGATGCTATTTCTGGTATTTCAGTAGATTCTGCTGGTGGGGTTTTGGATGCGGGAGTTTCCGCTACTTCAGTAAGTTTGCTAGTAGATTCGCTGTTAGTTCCTTCGTTTACTCGGGCTTTTGCGGTAGTTAAAGAAGGATTTGAAACTAGCTCTAAACTTGGTTTTGGAGAAGTTGTAACTTCTTGCTGAATAACTTCTGTTTGCGGTTGTTCATCCTTCATTGCTAAAACCATTAATGCTCTAGCTCTGGATCTATCTTCTGCTTCTTCGATCGTGTCAGCAGCAGCCATTCCTGTAGCGCGGATTACGCTTTCTATTTGCACGCTGGAACGAACGATATATTTACCGTGGTGAATCTCTAGTAATTCAGTGGTAAGGCTACCTGTAGGATACAAGCTCTGAAATTGAGCCAACATAATATTGCTACCAATTTAAATCTGCTTGGGTGAATAGATGGTTGCTGTTTTTATCTTATTTAATAAATTTTTATCTAAACCGCAACCGGAAAAATGATAAATATAATGGCTAATTCAACGATTTAATCAAGAATTTTTTGTGATTGTCATTTTTCCTTTTTAATGTATCGAGGATTGTGTATCGCAAAACTTGTTACAAGCTTTTGATGTGTTATGGTGTTTACCGAAGGTGCCTTAGAAGGGCTGCAATATATTATTTTTCGTCTTCCGAAAAATAGTGAGCGGGTTACACCGTTTGCTTACCCTAACATAAGTCAGGTTACGGTGGGAGTGGTTTTTTAGATTCTAGTCAGGTTAACAGATCTGGTTGCATAACAGCGTAGTAAAATACTATATGACCGTACTTCTATAAACCAAGAAATACCTCTTACCTACAGTTGCTGGACTTAACTTTAACCCTACGGCTGCATCAAAGTTACTGGCATTCTACAAGCTAGATTCGTTTAGCGCGGCATGGGGGCATTTGAGACAAAGGCTTGCCATAAATAGAATGCTACATATACGCGGCTCGTGTTAGTTTACCTTGTGAGTTGGAACCTTCAATAGTGGCTTGTATTCTTTTCTAATTAGACAAGAATTTTTCTCAAAAATCTTCTTGTGTAAAAGTTCCACTATTAGATTCAAACCTTCTGTGATAACTCACGGTTAGGTGTTCCGATTGTAGGAAAATGTAAGTCAATAAAGTAATTTATTGGCGCTCGTAGTGGGTATTTTTTAGTAGTATTGCTATCAATGCTATACTAAATACCCAAATTGCTATCCAGAACTATTTTCTGGAAGTACCCTCGTTATCTACAATAAAGTAATGGTTCCACCTCCCGAGGCGGTTTTACTGCCGAGCTAATTGTTACCGATTCTACGTAGGGGCAGTTCGGTTTGTCGGCAGTTTCTCCAAGTACATTTTCAGAGTTTGGTGGTGTCAAAGTAGCCGAACGTGTCGAACAATTAAACGCGAACTAGTTTACCGCAGACTGATAAACGGCAAACTCGTAATTCAATTTGTTCTCATGTTGCCTTTCTTCAAATTTCGCTGCTGGTGATTACTTTATTCGGGGTAATAATACAGGCGTGCTTTGTCAGATTGGTGATGTTAGCGGTCGTGTGGCTTTCCCAAACTCTGAGATAATCGTGTAATACCCTTTGTGGGGGCAGGTAATTCGTTTCTAGATGACCGAACCAATTTTAGATTTTGGATTATGGTTTCTTAACAAGGCAATTTTTGTCTTATGAAACTTGTCGCCTTATTGTCATTCTAATTTCCTGCTTGGCTTACTAGAATCTTTTAAACAAAGAGGAAAATTTGGGGTTTCAATCCAAGATCGCAAACTCAAAATCCAAAATTGATTGACCTACAATTTCCGTAAAAAAAATGGGGCGGGCTTTTTAACAAGCTCTCGGTTTTAAGCGTAGGGACTCGCCCGTTCTGGCTGGGTCTTCGACCCAGCCAGAACGGGAAGCCCAGGGTTCCCATGAGAATTTTTTTTAGAAGAAAAAAATTCTCATGGGTGCCCGACCGCCCCATTTTTTTAAGGTTCCATCTCGTGACTTCTTTGCCTTCTGTAAGGGTATAGGCAAGAAGACTAACTAATTAAAAAAAAACGATGTTTTGACCTCTATGTCGGTTCAGTGCATGGAATTTTCAATCGCTACACTCCTTGCCAATTTTACTGATGATAAATTGGTAGCTCGTAAACTTCTGGAAAAAAAACTTGGTTGTGAAGATGAAGACAGTATACAAAAACTGGAAATTGCCTTAGATGTTTTAGAAAAAATTGGAATTTTGGCGAAAGAGCGAGGTAAGTACCGTCGTCTTTCAGAGGATTCTTTAATTGAAGCTAAACTACGTTGTTCTTCAAAAGGCTTTTGCTTTGCGATTCAAGATATAGAAGCTGCTGAAGATATTTATATCCGAGAAAGCCATCTGAGTAATGCTTGGAATGGCGATCGCGTTTTAGTTAGAGTTCTTAAAGAAGGTAGTCGCCGACGTTCTCCCGAAGGTGAGGTGAAGCTGGTTTTAGAACGTTCTAACCATACTTTGTTAGCGCGAATTAAGCAAATTGAAGGGGGTTTTCGTGCGGTACCTTTGGATGACAGGCTGCTCTTTGAACTGAAGTTACGGCACAACGGCGTTGTTTTAGAAAACGCTATCGATCATCTTGCCCACGTTCAGGTACTGCGTTATCCTTTGGCTCAGTATCCACCATTGGGTAAGGTGGTGCAAATTCTCGGTAGCGATGCGGAAGCCGCTGCTGATATTGATTTAGTTACCTGCAAACACGATCTTTCCCGTACTTTCTCGGACTCGGTCGAAGAAGTAGCTGCTAAACTGCCCAAAAGGATACTCAAAGCAGATCGCAAAAGTAGACTGGACTTAACTGACAAGTTTACTATTTGTATTTGCGCTAACGCTGATTCTTCAAAAGTTAGAGAAAATGCCATCTCCCTAGAAGAAACTGAAGAAGGAAACTGGTTACTAGGCTTCCATATCGCTGACGTTTCTCATTACGTAAAGCCAGATGAAGCTTTGGATCGAGAAGCTTTGAAACGGGGAAGAAGCGTTTATCTGGGAAAACTTGTCTTGTCTATGCTACCAGATGCTGTAGCTGCAAGAAGTTCATTAGTTACCGGAAGCGATCGTTTGGCAATTTCTTTTCTGACTACTTTAGATGGAGAAACCGGAGAAGTTCTCGATTGGGAAATTCAGCCGAGCATAGTTAACGTTGATACGGATTTAAACCAAAAGCAAACTTTGGGAGTTCTTGGTGGTGACACTAAAGAAGTTCCTGAAGTAGTAGAAATGCTGCAACAGTTGCAAGCTTTGGCAATAGTTCTTAAAGATCAACGTTTAGCAAGAGGTAGCTTACAGTTAAATCTGCCTATCCTACAAAATCCCTTCTTTGATGAAGGTGCGAGCGGATGCGTTACCCAAACAGATTCACCTGTTAGTACTTTGTTAACGGAATTAGTGCTGTTAACAAATCAATTAATGGCAATTCATTTAAATGCTTTGGGTATTCCCGCTATTTGGCGAGTTCAGGGGGCACCCGATCCAGATGACGTTCAGGAAATGCTCAAGCTAGCAATTAATTTGGGTGTGGAACTTGCGCTACCGGATGATATTGAGATTCAACCTTTAGATTATCAACACCTGACTAAAGTGTTTGCTGAATCTGCTTCCGAACAAGTTCTGACTTATTTATTGCAAGACACTCTTAAGCCACCTGCTTACACTACCAATCAAGGAGGACACTTCGGTTTAGCCTTACCAGACGGTTATCTTCACTGTACTTCTCCCTTGCGGCGCTATCCCGATTTACTCATGCAACGGGTATATTATGCTTTAATCGAAAACGGACGCGATCGCCGCAATACTCGGGTGAAGGAACGGGTGAATTTACGTTCTAGTAATTGCCACGGTGAAATCAATTGGAACGTTTTACCTCCAGAGCTACAGCAAGAACTGCATACCGATTTGACAAGGGTAATTACCCAAATCTACGATAGAGAATAAGCAGTCCAAGTAGCAGAAGAGGATTTAGAAGGGCGTATAAGAGCCGCTTTAATGAAACATCGAATCGGCTAAGT
>ERZ1740052.229-NODE-229-length-19689-cov-6.065091_pt1 | contig 19689 bp, 15 predicted proteins | sample MGYA00581750_ERZ1740052 | MGnify/ENA primary metagenome ERZ1740052 (study PRJEB43018, sample SAMN04849743) | marine metagenome | isolation source: floating plastic debris | place: Pacific Ocean | collected 2008-08-30 | study: EMG produced TPA metagenomics assembly...
TCTATATCTAGTTGATCTTTTTAAGGGGTATTTATGACATATTTCTTTCATTCTTGATGCTCTCATAAGCATTTTGAATACTCTGGAATTTTTCTTTAGCTCCCTTTTTATGTTCATCACCTACATCTTGTATACGATCTGGATGGTATTTCTTTGCCATTCTTCGGTATGCTTTTTTCACTTCATCATCTGAAGCTTCTTTTTCAATTTCTAAAATTCGATATGCACTATCAACTTCATTATAGAACATTGCCTTTATAGACTCATAATCTGCGGCGTTAATGTATAAATATCCAGAAATTTTATGAATTGCTTCTTCTTCTGAAGCAGCTACCATTCCATCTGCTTTTGCAATTCCAAATAAAAAGTGAATTAGTTGTAATCTTGAAGAATGAGACATGTGTTCACGAATTTGGATACACACTTGCCTAGTTGAAACATCTTTCTTTGTAATTCCATTAAATAATTTGAATGCATTATTTGCTCTTTCTTTACCATATAAATTGATGAAGTGTAGACGAACATAATCTAGTTCTGTCTTATCAACTTTTCCATCAGCTTTAATTACAATCGAAGCTAAAATTAATAAACTAATTTCAAAATCTCCTGCAGTTGTCTGCTTTACACTTGGTCTTTCTTTTCTCCCTATAGTTTTTTTATAATCTTCTTGCTCACTTGTAAAATCTTCGATTTTAACTCCATCTAGCATTGTTCCTATTGCGTAACCTATTATTGCACCAATAGGACCACCAAAAGTAAATCCAAGTCCAGCTCCTAGCCATTTTGTAAATTTTCCCATCTCTATTCTTTTGAATGTCAAATATAATGAGATTATAAGTATCTTTGTACCTCTAAAAATAAATAATTATGTATCCAGAAGAATTAGTAAAACCTATGCGTGATCAGTTAATTGATGCTGGGTTTACTGCATTATATACTGCAGAAGATGTTGATACTGCATTAACAAAAGAAGGAACTACTTTAGTAATGGTTAATTCTGTATGTGGTTGTGCCGCAGGAACTGCTAGACCAGGAGCTATTGCTTCTTTAGGAGCAGATAAAATTCCTACAAATTTAACTACAGTTTTTGCTGGTGTAGAGAAAGAATCTACAGCTAAAGCACGTGAATATATGATTCCTTTTCCACCTTCATCTCCAGCTATAGCTTTATTTAAAGATGGAAAATTAGTTCACATGTTAGAAAGACATCACATTGAAGGTCGTTCTGCTCAAATGATTGCACAAAATTTAGCACAAGCTTATGATGAATTCTGTTAATTTACAGCATTCATAAAAGTTTTAAAATATAATCCACTCGCTGAGTGGATTTTTTTATGCGTACTTTTGAACCTTAATTTAATTCTCGTTTCTTGAACAAAAAACAACATATTATTGTTTTCAGATTATCTGCAATGGGAGATGTTGCTATGACCGTTCCCGTCATAAAAGCTTTAATCCAACAAAATCCTGATGTAAAAATCACAATAGTTTCAAAAAAGTTTTTAGCTCCTTTATTTAAAAGTATCGAAAATGTGAGTTTTTTCACTGCAGAAGTTAATGAAAGGCATAAAGATTTTTTCGGATTAGTAAGATTATATAAAGATCTTAAAAAACTTAAACCTACTCATTTTGCTGATTTACACAATGTTTTACGCTCTAAAGTAGTTCGAACTTTATTTCAATTTTTCAGTTCTATTAAAGTCTCTAAAATTGATAAAGGAAGAAAAGAGAAAAAACTATTAACGGCCGAGACAAAAAAAACTATTCAGCAATTAAAAACCTCACATCAGAGATATGTTGATGTTTTTAGTGGTTTAGGATTTTCTATAAACTTAAATGAAGTTATTTTAAATACATCTCCTTTAAACTCTGCTAATATTTCTAAGCTAGGAAATAAAAAGAAACCTTGGGTTGGAATTGCTCCTTTTGCTGCTTTTGAATCAAAAACGTATCCGTTAGATTTATTAGAATTAGTAATAGCAAGTTTAGCTAAACATAATATTCAAATTTTATTATTCGGAGGCAAAAATGATCAATTGATCTTAGAACAAATTGAAAACAAGTTTGACAACACAAAGTCTTTAGCTGGTAAGTTTGGCGGTTTACAGAACGAATTAAATGTGATTGAAAACTTAGATATCATGCTTTCTATGGATAGTGGAAATGCACATTTAGCTGCAATGAAAAACGTAAAAACAATTACTTTATGGGGAAATACACATCCATATGCTGGGTTTGCTCCTTTTAATCAGCCAAAAGATTTTTGCATTTTACCTAATTTAGACAAATACCCATTTTTACCTTGTTCTATATATGGCAATAAAACTTTTGATGGTTACGAAAACGTAATGAGAAGTATTTCGCCAGAAAAAATATCAGAAAAAATTCTATCACTATTATAAAAAAAGCATCACAATATTGTGATGCTTTTCTGTTCTGGTTATGTAACTTTTGGTTAGTCCACTAAAGGTGGAATTCTTAATACTTGTCCAGGGTAAATCTTATCTGGATGTTCTAACATTGGCTTGTTAGCTTCAAAGATTACAGGATACTTCATTGCATCACCATAAAAAGTTTTTGCAATTTTACCTAAAGTATCACCTCTTACCACTGTGTGGAATTGCGCCATTTCTTCTTCAGCTACTTCTTCAACCTCAGCCACAGTCATATTATCTTCTACAGTTGCAATACCTTCTGTATTTCCAACTACTAATACTACTTTTTCTTTTGTAGCTAAATCAGCAGCCTCTCCACTAATTGTTGCTTTATCATCATCAACGTTAATTGCTAAATCTGCAACAGACAATTCTAAAGCATTAACAGCACCAACTAGTTTGTTTGCTTTTTCTGCTGCTTCCTCTTCTGTTGTTTTACCAATTCCGAAAACCTTCGCTCCGGCGTTTTTAATGAATGAAAATAAACCCATTTCTTTTAATTTTTTGTTATTGTTAAATATTTATTCGATTAACAATATACAAATTTTATACCATAAATATTATCCTTCTTGATTGAAAGAATTCCAACCCTGAGCCTTCAATTTAATTGACTGATTTCCACGTGTGATTAAATTCACACCTTCATTTTCTTCCGTAATGTGACCGATTACAGATAAATTTGGATTCCCTTTAATTTTATCAAAATCTTTTATTGGAACTGTAAATAATAACTCATAATCTTCACCTCCACTTAAAGCAACTGTTGTAGAATCTAAATCGAACTCTTCACATGTAGAAATTACTTGCGGATCTAATGGCAATTTTTCCTCATAAACATTACAACCAACTTTACTTTGCGTACATACATGAATTAACTCTGATGATAATCCATCTGAAACATCGATCATTGACGTTGGTTTAACCTCCAACTCTTTCAATAATTTAGGAATATCTTTTCTTGCTTCAGGTTTTAATTGTCTTTCTATTATGTAAGAATATTCTTGAAGATCTGGTTGATTTTGCGGATTTACCTTAAACACTTCCTTCTCTCGTTCTAGAACTTGTAACCCTAAATAAGCTCCACCAATATCTCCAGACAAAACAATAAGGTCTGTTGGTTTTGCCCCATTACGATAAGCTATTTCATCCTTTTTAGCTGAACCAATAGCTGTAATAGAAATTATCATTCCTTTGGTAGACGACGTTGTGTCTCCTCCTATTAAATCAATTTTATAAGTATCACAAGCCAATTGAATTCCTGCATATAACTCTTCAATAGCTTCTAAAGGGAAACGATTAGAAACTGCAATTGAAACAGTTATTTGTTCTGCTTCTGCATTCATAGCATAAACATCAGAAATATTTACCATTACAGCTTTATACCCTAAATGTTTTAAAGGCATATAACTTAAGTCGAAATGCACTCCTTCTACTAGAAAATCTGTTGTAATTAAAGTTTCATTATCATGAGAAATAACAGCACAATCATCACCTATTCCTTTTACTGTAGTTTCATGATTTATTTTAAAAAATTGAGTTAAATGATCTATCAAGCCAAACTCTCCTAATTCAGCTAATGAAGTTCTTTGTTTATTCTTATCTTCCAACATGTTGGCAAAGATAGTATTAGATTTAGGAATCAAATACTATAAAACGATAATTAAAATGAAAAAAAATTGAAAGTATGTTAGGGATTTTACATTTTTAACTGTTTAATTTTAGAATTAACTTACCAAATTTCATAAATTTGTTTATGACTCTTAATAAAATCTATATTGAAAAAAAATTACTATCAGCCTTAATTCTGACTTTAGTTTTTAACCTCGATCTATTTTCGCAAACACCTTGTTCTGGTGGTTTTGCTGGTTCATATCCTTGTAAAGATTACGATTTAATGTCCATTGTTTCTAAACAAACACTTTCTGGTTCTACAACAGCCGAAGGAAGTGATGTATGGGGCTGGACAGACCCTTCTAACGGAAAAGAATATGCTATTGCCGCAATGACAAATAGCACTGCTTTTGTTGATATATCAGACCCTTTAAATCCAATTTTTTTAGGTAGATTAAATACAAATGCAGGTACTAACTTCTGGAGAGATGTTAAAGTATACAACAACTACGCTTTTATTGTTGCGGATAATGTTGGTGCTCATGGCGTTCAAGTTTTCGATTTAACTAAATTAAGAAATGTAACTTCTCCTCCTGCTAATTTTTCAGCAGATACAGTATTTACAGGTGTAAGTAGCTGTCATAATATTGTTATTAACGAAGATAAAGCTGTGGCATATTTGGTAGGTTGCAGAGCCAACAATGGTGGCGGACCTATCTTTTTAGATATTTCAGATCCTTTAAACCCAACTTCATTAGGTGATTTTAGAGGTGCAGGTTATTCTCATGATGCACAAGTTATAACTTACAATGGCCCTGATACAGATCATACTGGCAAAGAAATTTACATTGGTAGTAACGAAACGGAAATTGTAATTCTTGATGTTACCAACAAGACTGCTGTGGTAGAATTAGCCACAGTAGATTATCCTCAAATTGGATATACGCACCAAGGATGGTTTACCGACGATCAAAGATATTTTATACTTGGAGATGAAACAGATGAAAGAGATTTAGGATTAAACACAAGAACTTTAGTTTTTGATTTAACTGATTTAGACAACCCTAGACTTTCTTCAACTCATACTGGATTAACCAAAGCAATAGATCATAATGGATACGTAAAAGGAAACGAATATTTTATGGCAAATTATACTGCAGGTATGCGTGTTTTTGATATTTCTAATATTGCTGCTAGCACTAATTCAATGTCTGAAACTGCTTTCTTTGATACTTATCCTACTAATGATGCTACTTCTTTTAACGGAGCTTGGAGTGTTTATCCGTATTTCCCAAGTGGAAATATAATAATCAATGATATTGATAACGGATTATTTATTGTAAGAAAAAGCGGGACACTATCTACAAATCCAATTACAAAAGCTAAAAACAGTTTTACTATAACTCCTAATCCTACACGTCAAGATCCTAGAATTATTTCCAGTGATCAACCTATACAGTCTGTAGAAGTATTTAACATCTTAGGAAAAAGAGTATTTCAGAAGAACAACATTAATCAGAAAAATTTCACTATTCCATTATCAAACCAATCAAGTGGTATTTATATTGTAAAAATCAATAATATTATTGGTAAAAAATTAATTTTAAAATAGCGAGTGATTTATATTAAAAACATATTGTTCTTTATACTAACATTAGTTTTTTTTTCTTGTAGTAGTGATCCTGACACAGATGATATTAAAGACCCAGAACCTACTTTTTTAGGAGAACTAGATTTCACTAAAACCTTTGGAGGAACTAGGAATGAAATAGGAAATTCGATTATAGCCACAAATGATTCTGGTTATGCAATCTTAGGTTATGTAGATAGTACTGACGGAGACGTAACAAATAGAACAACAAACGATTCAGATTTCTTGGTTCTTAAATATGATGCAAATGATAATTTACAATGGCAAAAATCATATGGAGGAACTAAGGATGATAGAGGAAATTCAATTATACAAACTAACGACAATGGGTATGTGTTAATTGGTTTCAGTAAAAGCAACGATGGTGATGTTGGTCAAAATGAAGGTAATTCAGACTTTTGGTTTATCAAACTCTCTCCTTCAGGAGATATTAACTGGAAAAGAACTTTTGGTTTTTCTGGTAATGACTTTGGAACATCTGTTATTCAAACTTCTGATAATGGTTTTTTAATTGTTGGAGAACTAGATGTAACTTCATCTGGAGGACAAGGTAATTCAAGACTTATAAACAGACATGCTGGTGGAGATTTTTGGGCTATTAAATTAAATGCTTCTGGTGATACAGAATGGACAAAATTTTTTGGCGGCACTTTTACAGATACAGCTTTGGATGTTGTTCAAACAGATGATAATAGTTTTATTATTCTAGGAACTTCAGATAGTACAGATACAGATATTACAGATCCAAAAGGCGATTATGATTTCTGGATTATCAAAATTAGTAACACTGGAAATTTGATATGGGAAAAGAATTTTGGAGGCTCACAAATAGATAAAGCTGCTAAACTAGTTAAAACCAGCGATGGTCATTTTTTATGCGTTGGAAACACCAGAAGTTCTAACAAAAATATCACAGCCAATAACGGCGGTGGTGATCTTTGGGTTATTAAAATTTCTACAGACGGAAATATGATCTGGGAAAAAACTTATGGAGGTACAAATTTCGATGATGGCACTTCTATTTCACCAAGCAAAAACGGAAATTTCATTTTAGTTGGAAATTCTAGAAGTACAGATAATGAATTCACAAATAATGGACAAAATGATGCTTGGATCTTAAAAATATCTTCTAACGGAAACACTATTTGGCAAAAATTTATTGGAGGAAGCAATATAGATCTACTTCACGATGTTATTGAATTAGATAATGAAAATATTGTTGCTGTTGGAGAAAGCAATAGTAGCGACAAAGATATTTCAGAAAACAAAGGTTTTTCTGATTTATTAATAGTTAAAATCAAATAAATCAATGAATAAAATAATCACCTCTTTAATTACATTTTTATTAATCGTTTCTTGCTCAAGTAATGAAGATGAAACTTTACAAAGCAAAAAAATCACAATTAATTTTATCCATAAATGGGATGATGTAGTAGTTACAAAAGCTGATTTTAATACTGAAAAATTTGAAACCAGGAATGAAGATAAAGTAAGTATTGAACGATACAGATATGTTTTATCTAACATTAAGTTAGTAGATGCAAATAATAATGAAACTACTCTATCTGATTATTTACTAGTTGATCTTGGCGAAGAACAAAACTTAATTTTCGAAACTGATAAAATTGTACTTAACGGAACATATACTTTAGATTTTACGTTTGGTTTTACTGATGAAGATAATAAAGATGGTGAATATGCAGATTTAAACTCTGCTAATTTTAATGTGCCCGCAATGTTAGGAGGCGGGTATCATTACATGCAGTTTGATGGTAAATTCACCAGTGCAACCACTACAACTGCTACAGGTTTTAATTACCACGCTATTAGAGCAGCTAATATTACAGATCCTGCAAGTCCTACATATCAAGATACTTCTATTGCTGTTAAATTAACAGATATTGAAGTTACAAATAATGATATAATAATCGATGTAAATGTAGACATCAACCAATGGTTTGAAGATCCTAATACTTGGGATTTAAACACATTAAACCAGATGTTAATGCCCGATTTCGATGCACAGATTTTAATGAATGCTAATGGTGCTACAGTTTTTAGTTTAAGTAGTGACAGTGATTCGTAATTACATACTTGTTTTTATAACATCCATTTTTGTTTCTTGTTCTTCAGACACTAATGAAGATCAAGAAACATATACACCTATTCCTATTTCACTGAACACTCCAAAATTATTTAGTGATAAACTTATTGCTCCTGTAATACCAAGTACTAATCCAACAACTAAAGAAGGAGTTCGACTAGGTAAAAAATTATTTTTTGATCCTATTTTATCTTTAGATAATTCTACATCTTGTGCTTCTTGTCATGATCCCAAAAAATCATTTACAGACAACTTACAGTTTAGTGAAGGAGTAAATAATAAAATCGGAACTCGTAATTCTATGCCATTATTTAATTTAGCTTGGAATTTTGATGAACGCTTTGCGTGGGATGGTAAAGAATTTAGTTTAGAAGCTCAAGTATTCGAACCCGTTACTAATCCTTTAGAAATGAATAGTGACTGGAAAGTTGTAGCTACAAAACTTAAAAACCATAATGAATATCCGTTATTATTTAAAGAAGCATTCGGTGATATTGAAATAGATTCAAACCTAGTTGTTAAAGCTATTGCTCAGTTTGAAAGAACTTTAATTTCTGGAAATTCTAAGTTTGATAAATTTCTAAACAATGAAGTTGAACTTACTCCAGAAGAACAGAACGGATTTAATGTTTTTATGGAAGAAAGTAAAGGAGATTGTTTCCATTGTCATGGAAGCGAAAACAATCCGTTGTGGACAGATAATCAATTCCACAATAACGGCTTAGATGAAACATTTACTGATCTTGGTTTAGGAGCCATTAGTGGTGATCCCAACAATAACGGAAAATTCAGAACGCCTTCCTTAAGAAATTTAGCTTTTACTGCACCTTATATGCACGATGGAAGATTTGCTACTCTAGATGAAGTTATTGATCATTATTCAGAAGGATTAAAAAATTCTGCTACCATAGATCCTTTAATGAAAAAAGTAGCTGAAGGCGGTGTTGGACTTACCGATCAAGACAAAGCAGACTTAAAGGCTTTTTTACTTACCCTTACTGATACTGAATTCGTGAATAATCCAGATTTTCAGAAATAATTATTAAACTTTTACGACAAAATAGTTAAACATTATGGTTGCATAGATCATATTCATTCCAAAAATAGGATATTATAACATTTTGTATATATCTTTGTAGCCAATTAGACTTAATCAATTTTAAAGTATGATAAAAGTTTCAGATACAGCTAAAAAGAAAGTTGTTCAATTAATGACAGAAGATGGTTTTGATGCTATAAACGACTTTGTTCGTGTTGGTGTTAAAAGCGGGGGCTGTTCAGGACTTTCTTATGATTTAAAATTTGATAACTCAAAAGAAGAAAATGATAAGATTTTTGAAGACAATGGTGTAAAAATTATTGTTGACAAAAAAAGTTTCTTGTATTTAGTAGGAACTACACTAGAATATTCTGGTGGTTTAAACGGTAAAGGTTTTGTTTTTAACAATCCTAACGCCAATAGAACATGTGGTTGTGGAGAAAGTTTTTCTCTATAACATTCATTCATCAATATCCCAAAACTAAGCGATGAGTAAGTATACCGAAGACGATTTAAGAGAAGAGTTAAAAACCAAAGAATATGAATATGGTTTTTATACTGATATAGAAAGTGAAACATTTCCTAAAGGACTTAATGAAGATATAGTTCGTGCAATTTCTAAAAAGAAAAATGAACCAGAATGGATGACAGATTGGCGATTAGAAGCTTTTAGAATTTGGCAAGAAATGGAAGAGCCAGAATGGGCTAATGTAAATTATGAAAAACCCAAATTTCAGGATATTTCGTATTACTCTGCCCCAAAACAAAAACCAAAATTAAATAGTTTAGACGAAGTAGATCCAGAAATGTTAGCTACTTTCGAAAAACTAGGAATTTCTTTAGACGAGCAAAAACGTTTAGCTAATGTTGCTGTAGATATCGTAATGGATTCTGTTTCTGTTGCTACTACTTTTAAAGAAACTTTAGCTGAAAAAGGTATTATTTTTATGCCTATTTCTGAAGCTATTCAAGAACATCCAGAATTAGTAAAGAAATACATCGGTTCAGTTGTACCTCCTACAGATAACTTTTATGCAGCATTAAATTCAGCAGTTTTCTCTGATGGGTCTTTCTGTTATATTCCTAAAGGAGTTCGTTGTCCTATGGAATTATCTACGTACTTCAGAATTAATGAAGGTGGAACAGGGCAATTTGAAAGAACTTTAGTAGTTGCAGATGAAAGTAGTTATGTATCTTACTTAGAAGGATGTACTGCACCTCAACGTGATGAAAATCAATTACACGCAGCGGTAGTTGAATTAATTGCAATGGATGATGCAGAAATTAAATACTCTACAGTTCAAAACTGGTTCCCTGGTGATGCTGATGGTAAAGGTGGAGTTTTCAACTTTGTAACCAAAAGAGGTTTATGCGAAACAAACGCTAAGATTTCTTGGACTCAAGTTGAAACTGGATCAGCTGTTACATGGAAATACCCTAGTTGTGTATTAAAAGGAAATAACTCTGTTGGAGAATTTTATTCAATCGCAGTAACTAATAATTTCCAACAAGCAGATACAGGAACAAAAATGATTCACCTAGGAAAGAATACGAAATCAACTATTATTTCTAAAGGTATCTCTGCAGGAAAATCTCAAAACAGTTACCGTGGTTTAGTTCAAGTTGGCTCAAGAGCCGAGAACGCACGTAACTTTTCTCAATGTGATTCTTTATTAATGGGTAACGAGTGTGGAGCTCATACTTTCCCTTACATTGAAGCCAAAAACAAAACAGCTCAAATAGAACACGAAGCTACAACAAGTAAAATTGGTGAAGATCAGTTATTCTATTGTAATCAACGTGGTATTGATACTGAAAAAGCTATTGCATTAATTGTAAATGGTTTTAGTAAAGAGGTATTAAATAAATTACCTATGGAATTTGCTGTTGAAGCACAAAAATTATTAGAAATTTCTTTAGAAGGAAGCGTCGGATAATTAAGTATTAAGTTCAAAATAATATTAAAAATAAGCTTTTAAGCTAATAGCATAAAAACAAGATGTTAAAAATTCAAAACTTACACGCAGAAGTAGAAGAAAAATCAATCTTAAAAGGATTGAATTTAGAAGTAAAGGCAGGAGAAGTGCACGCAATTATGGGACCTAATGGAGCTGGAAAAAGTACAATGGCTTCTGTTATTGCAGGTAAAGAAGAGTATGAAGTAACTTCTGGAACTATTGAATTAGAAGGTGAAGATATTAGTGAATTAGCACCTGAGGAAAGAGCACACGCTGGAGTATTTTTATCATTCCAATATCCTGTAGAAATTCCTGGGGTAACTGTAACAAATTTCGTTAAAACATCTATCAACGAATCAAGAAAGGCACAAGGTTTAGAAGAAATGCCTGCTAAAGAAATGTTACAAAAGATTCGTGAGAAATCTGAATTATTAGAAATTGATCGTAAATTCTTATCACGTTCTTTAAACGAAGGATTTTCTGGAGGTGAAAAGAAACGTAATGAGATTTTTCAAATGGCAATGTTAGAACCTAAATTAGCAATCTTAGATGAAACAGATTCTGGTTTAGATATCGATGCATTACGAATTGTTGCAAATGGTGTAAACAAATTAAAATCTAAAAACAACGCTGTTATTGTTATTACGCACTACCAACGTTTATTAGATTATATCGTGCCAGATTATGTACACGTTTTACACGATGGAAAAATCGTTAAGACTGGAGATGCTTCTTTAGCTTTAGAATTAGAAGCTAAAGGATACGATTGGATTAAGGAAGAAGTGAACTCGTAATTCATTTCAAAAACAACACTAGAGAATGGAATTAAAAGATAAACTAATATCATCATACGTTGCTTTTGAAAATGGATTGAATGTGAATTCTGACGTTCATGATATTAGATCAAAAGCGCTTCAAAATTTTGAAAAGTTAGGCTTCCCTACTAAAAAATTAGAAGCATGGAAATACACTTCTTTAAATTCAGTTTTAAAAGAAGATTATAGTTTATTTCCTAAAGCTGAAAAAGCAGTTGAATTAGCAGATGTAAAGAAATATTTCATACATGATATTGATACGTATAAAATCGTATTTATCGATGGAAAATATAGTTCTTTTTTATCTGAAACTACTCACGATAATATCGATGTTTGCTTACTATCATCGGCTTTAGATAAGGCAAAATATAAACCTGTAATAGAAAACTATTTCAATAAAATAGCAAAAGAAGATAATTTAACATCGTTAAATACTGCATTTGCTAACGAAGGAGCTTACATTCATATACCTAGAAACGTTGAAGTAGAAAAACCTATACAAATTATCAACTTTACTACTGGGGCAGAAAACGCGACTATGTTACAACCTCGTAACTTAATTGTTGCTGATAGAAATGCTCATGTACAAATTATTGAGCGTCACCAAAGTTTAACTGACCATCCAGTATTAACGAATTCTGTAACTGAAATTTTTGTTGATACTCATGCAAATGTAGATTATTACAAAATTCAGAATGATAACATTAATGCTTCTTTAGTTGATAACACTTATATAGAACAACAAAAAGAGAGTGTTTGTTCTGTACATACTTTCTCTTTCGGTGGAAATATTACTAGAAATAACTTAAACTTTTACCAAAAAGGAGAACATATCAATTCTATTCAAAAAGGAATTACTATTCTTGAAGGTAAACAACATGTTGATCATCATACATTAGTTCATCATATTGAGCCAAACTGTGAAAGTCATCAAGATTATAAAGGAATTTACGGAGATCGTTCTACAGGAGTTTTTAATGGCAAGGTAGTAGTTGAAAAAGAAGCTCAAAAAACAAATGCTTATCAACAAAACAATAACGTTTTAATTAGTGATAAAGCAACTATAAATGCAAAGCCTCAATTAGAGATTTTCGCTGATGATGTAAAGTGTTCTCATGGTTGTACAATTGGCCAATTAGACGATCAAGCATTATTTTACATGCAACAAAGAGGAATTCCTAAAAAAGAAGCTAAAGCTCTTTTAATGTACGCTTTTGCTAATACTGTTTTAGAAAGTGTTAGAATTCCGGAAGTAAAACAAAGAATTAATAAATTAATCGCTAATAAACTAGGAGTTAACATAGGTTTTGACTTATAGATTTTTTAGTATTTAGTTTTAAGAATAAAATAAAAACCCTCTTGATTTTCAAGAGGGTTTTCTAGTCAATTCAATTAATAATTATACTACTTATTTATTATTCATTGATAATAAATTTCTTTTTAGTTACTATAGATTTATTTTCTAGTCTCAGAATATAAACTCCTGTATTCAGGTCACTTGTTTGTATGACTTTACTTGATGTTACATTTCCTTTTTTAACAACTTGCCCTAACATATTAATCACAGCATAAGACGCATTATTTAAACTTCTAGCAGGACCAAATAATTGTAAAGCACCTCCTCTTTTTAATGGATTAGGCGCAACCTCAACAGCCGTAAACAAATCTTCATCTTCGTCTCCTAAAACATCTATTCTAGTTCCGAAAGACTCAGCAACTATTACATTTGCATTTTCACAAGAACCTTCATAAATTCTAACATTAGAGAATGTCGAATTATTTCCAGAACCTCCATCATTATCATTAATAAACACTAAACGATCCATATTTCCTGTGTAAGAACTTCCAACAGGTATTGTATACGTTACAGTTCCACTTGTGTAATTATCATAGTTAGTTACCCCATAATTTTGAGTACCATGGACTTTAAAATAACGAGAAGATGTTAATGTATTATCATCCTCAAAACCAATTCCGTGAATTTCTCCTTGAGATGTGCTAGAAAATTGGAATTCAATTACTGTATTTGCAGTAACTGTATAGTTCATTGGTAAATACTTCCAAGTATTATTAGTTAATGTTAAAGAAGCTCCAGAATTACCTACTGAAGAATTACCATCTGCATCTTGATTAGAGAATGAAGTAATTGAGAAATCATTGAAATTTAAAGCAGCACAAGCTGGAGGATTTGGATCTCCACCACCACTAGTTAATGATAAATCATCTATTGCAATATCACTAGACCAACTAGAACCTGTTGTTCCAACAAAACGTAATCTTACTTCACTCTGCCCTAAATAACTACTTAAATTTACAGAAACACTATTCCATTGATTTCCTTTATTTCCAGAATCATTCCATAAGCTAGACCAAGTTGCTCCATCTGTAGAAGCTTCTAAACGTAAAGAACCTACGCTTGTACCATACATATGATTACTAAAAGAAAAAGTAGCAGAAGATAAACTAGAAAGATTAAAACATGGACTCTCTAAGATTGCTGTTGCATTAGAACCTATTTGACCAGTACTTCCATTTGTAGAAGCTTCTAAGAACAAGTAAAAACTTCCATCAGCACCAGCATTTGGTCCTGTTCCAGAAGAAGGTGTACCAGAAGCATCTCTTACCCAATTTCCATCATCTCCGCTAGCTTGAGTCCAACCTACATTAGATTCAAAACTTTCTCCATATGGGAAAGAACTTACTGAAGAAGAACACTGTGTTGGGTTTGGTGGATTTGCGCCTCCACCATTTCCATCTACACCATCATTTGGCATATCATTTCCAATAGAAGAAATTAAATCGTCACTTCTTCCAAATGAACCATTAGGACATTCACCAGTATTATGAATAGCTAAAACTAAATGAGAATTATAATCAATTACTGGAGAACCAGAACTTCCACCTTCCGTATCTGCAAAGTAGTTAATTGTTTTTTGAGGTACACGAGGAGTTGCACAGTTTCCTACACAATTTACAGTAGAAAAACCACTATCTGTATTCACAGAAATTTCTTTTCTTCTTCCTCCTGGGTGTTGAGGAATATAAATTCTATCACCAGCTGAAGGCAAAACAGAACTTAAACTTAAAAAACCATAAGTCGCTGTTGGATTTGTTGGTAATTTAACTAACGTATAATCTAAACCAGAACTTGTTTTAATGAAAGTTGAAGAAGAGGCTACAACATCTGAACTTGCAGCACTAGTACCAGAACAATTATTATTTTGAAAATTAAAAACAAAATCTGTGTTTTGAGCTGCAGAAGACGAACCTATACAGTGATTATTAGTCATTAAGTGTCCTTCACTTCCTAACAGCCAGCCAGTACAACTACTACTACCATTAATAATTAAACGACAAACAGCTTTTGCTTTTTCAAACATTTCTGTTCCTTGATAACAAGCTATTTGCTCTTTATTATCACTAGAACATATTGCTCTACTTTGTAATGATTTATTCTCATCAAATATTTTAGCTAATTTTTCATTACTGAATCCATAAGCTACTCTAGAGATTTCAAATCCTTTATGATTATCTATTTTACCATAAGAATATAATTTTACCTCTACTTTGTCATCAAATAATACTTTAGACCAGAAATCACTAATCATAGTCATATCACTATCAACAATTTTTCCTTTACCTCCATAGATAATTTTTTCACCTGTAGTCATACCTTTGATTTCTACATAATCACCTGGAGCTAAATCAAAATCTTTGAAATATAATTTCACATAAGAAGAATTTTCAGAATAAAATTCTTTTTTAAACACCATATCTGGTTTCCCATTAATGTTTTTAAATTTTAATTCTTTTAGTTCTTGATAACTTCTTGTCATCTTAACATTAGAATCAAATTCATCTCCAATTTTAAATGCTTTTTGTGCTTTTATACTATATGCACATAGAAAAGTAGTGGCAAAAAAAGCCACTTTGAAAAAGAGTTTTTTCATTTTTGAAGGGTTTATAGTTGGTTAATTACTTATCAACAAATCTATAAATTATTCATAAAAAATACAATTTTTTATCACTAAACAAGTAAAAAACAAAATTATTTTCAACTTTTTAACTCAAACCTTAAACAAAATTCATTTTTATGTTTTAAACTAAAAACAAACTTATTTAAAAAAAAATCATCACTATTTGTTAATTTTTAATAATTAAACTAAACCATTGATAAACTCTAGTAAAACCTGATTTTTTGAACTTAAAAAAAGTTCAAACTTTAACAATTTTTATTTCTTTTTTTGTTTTTTTTTATTCTGAAACTGTAATGTCCTTTTTTTTAACACGTCTTAATCATTGTAAATAAATTCCCCGAGCGGACAAATTAATACAAAATGAAAAAACTATTTATTACTTTACTATTCAGCGCATTAACTTACAATGCTCAGTCTCAATCTAACGAAGTCTTTGACGCACTATTAAAAACTTATGTAACTTCTGACGGAATGTTAGATTACAAAGGTTTACGAAAAAACAAAGCCGTTTTAGACATCTATTTAAATCAACTTGAATCTACAATACCTACAAAAAAATGGTCTTCAAAAAAAGCCAAAGCTTTTTGGATGAATGCCTATAACGCTTACACTATCAAATTAATTATAGATAGTTATCCTTTAAAAAAATTAACTGATATAAAAATAAAAGGAAGAAATGCATGGAAATTACCATTTGCTAAAGTTGGAAAACAAACCTATTCTTTAGATTATATTGAACATAAAATTTTAAGAAGATGGCATGATGATGCAAGAATTCATGTAGGTGTAAATGCAGGGTCTGTGTCTGGACCTAAATTCCCAAACTATGCTTTTACTGCAAAAAACATAGATGAAAAATTAGAAAGTTTAATGACTGACTTTATAAATGATTCTTCGAAAAATAAAATCACTTTAACGGAAATTAAAGTTTCAAAAATATTTGAATGGTATCAAGAAGATTTTACATCAAACACCACGTTAGTAGACTATATTAATAAATACTCTAAAACTAAAGTAAATGACAATGCTAAGGTTTCTTACTTAGAATATGATTGGAGTTTAAATGACAAATAAGAACACCCAAAGTGTCCCTTCTTAATAAATAATACCCTAAGAATAATTCCCAAAAACGAGTAGTGTTAAGCTACTCGTTTTTTTTTATTGATTTACAACAAAATACACCTTAAAAGAGCAAATCAATTTTTCAATTTCTAAAATTAGAAACAATTTATCAACACGAAATCGATTTCGATTCTAACCACTGAATAAAAGGCAATAAATAATAGCTAAATTGTCGAAAATGTAATTAAAACTGCAGATAATTACATTTTTATCAACCTTCAATTTATTATAAACAAACCCTATTATTCATGAAAAAAACTTACCAAAAATTAAGTTTTGTGGCTTTGTTGATTGCCACATTGACTTTTAGTAATGTTTACTCTCAAGTTGATTTTAGAGAAGAAACAATTTATTTTCTACTTACCAGTAGATTTAATGATGGAGACCCCAACAATAATGCTCCCACAGAATGGTCTTCATACAACCCCGATCCAGACATCAATTCAAGTATTACAGATCCAAACGATGTAACTTGGCGTGGTGATTTTAAAGGTCTAATTGAAAAATTAGATTACATTAAAGATTTAGGTTTCACAGCAATCTGGGTTACTCCAATTGTACATAACCGAAGTCCATTAGATTATCATGGTTATCATGCTTGGGATTTCACCAAAGTAGATCCAAGATTAGAATCTCCCGGTGCTACTTTTCAAGATTTAATTAACGAAATTCAAGCTAGAGATATGAAAATCGTTCTTGATGTAGTTACCAATCATGCCGGTCGATTTGGAATTAAAGATGTTGCCGAAATTAAGTATAACACAGATCCTACAAAACCTTGGGCTGCAGACGACAATCCGAATTGGGAATATGATGGAATTACACCTAATCCAGACGACGGATTAATTTGGAGTAGAGCAAATCTTGCAAAGATGCCAGCTCCATATAATCAAAACCTAGCAGCTTATAATTTCCCTGGAAAAGAAAGCTATGTTGATACTAGTGATCCTGATTGGTATCATCATTCTGGAAATGGTTTTGCACAAGGATTTGATGATGTCGAAAACTTACAAAACAGAGCACTTGCTGGAGATACTCCAGATTTAAACACTGGAAGTCAAAAAGTAAGAGACTACTTAGTAAATGCCTACAGAAAGTATATTGAAATGGGAGTTGATGCTTTCCGTTGGGATACGTTAAAACATATGAGTAAAGAAGATGTTTTATATTTCTTTGATGCATTTAAAGCTATAAATCCTGATTTATTCATTTTTGGTGAAGTGGCTCAAAAAAGACATGAATTACATCCAGTGGAAGAAACAAATCCGCACTATTATACTTGGCGTGGTGCTGTAAATAATTCAGCTCCACTAGATTTAGCCGTAATCGATTTTTATGGTGAAGCTACTTTTCATGGAACTTTCGAAGAAGGTCAATCGTTTCCTACAGTAAAAGCTGCAGCTAGATATGATAATTTATATAGTGATCCATCAACATTAGTTACATGGTTAGACAACCATGACTTTGGATCAAATAATGACTGGAACAGACGTTATGGTGGTACAGATGAGAACTTAGCGGCTTGTATGAACTTTATGTTCACTTGGCGTGGAATTCCAACAGTATATTACGGAACTGAAATGCGTTTTAAAGCTGGAGAGTTTGCTGATATTCATAATACTGCTGGAATTCAAGAATCTATTGATAAAACTGGTAGAGCCTATTATGGTGATGTAATGGATCAAGCTCCAAATCATAAAATCTATCAACAAATTAAAAAGTTAAATGCAATGCGTCGTGCTATTCCTGCTTTACAAAAAGGAAATTGGGAGTGGAAAGAAGCTCCTGGCAATGCAGTTTCGTACAAAAGAGTTCATGGAAACAGTGAAGTTGTTGTAGGTTTAGCTAAAGACGGTGGTGCATCATTTTCAATTTCTGGTGTTCGTGATGGTGTTTACAGAGATGCAGTAACTGGTAGAGAAGTTTTTGCTTCTGGTGGAAGAATCAATTTTTCTGTAACTTCTGGTTCTGCGGGTATTTATGTGTTAAACGGACCTGGTTTAATAGGACCTTGTGGTGGTGGATATTTTGAAAATTGTGTAAACGGACCAAGTAAACCGATTGTAAATATTAATCCTAGTAACACAAGATCTGAAGATCCAATACAAGTTTCTATGGAAGCTTTCGGTGGAAGCGGAAACTTAGAAATTTTCTATACAACCGATAATTCAAATCCTAACAGATCTAGTACTAGATATTCAAGTTCGTTTACTATTAATAACTCGACAACAATTAAAGCAATTGCTTATGATAGTACTGGAATCGCTTCTGATGTAATCACAAAATCTTTTGTTATCGGTCCAATAGAAGGATTACATGTATACTTTAAAAAACCAAACTCATGGTCTCAAGTAAATGTACATTATTGGAATGAATCTCCTGATGTTTTACCACCAAGTAATTGGCCTGGTCCGCAAATGAGTAGAATTGGAAATACAGATTGGTACGAATATATTTTCGATGGTGTAACCAGTACAAATCTATTATTCAATGATAATGGAAACGCTAAAACTGATGATTTATCTAGAGATAGTGATTGTTGGTTTGATAATGGAACTTGGCATGATACAGATCCTAGAGATTCAAATCCAGATACCCCAGATAATCCAGACACATCAGATTCAATGACTGTGTATTACAAAGGAAACTTATCAAATCCTACTGTATATTTTTGGAATACAAGTCCGGGAACACAAAGTACTTCATGGCCTGGAGAAAGTATGCCTGACATTGGTAACGGATGGTTCTCTTATACTTTAAATAATGTAAGTTGTACTAATTTAATTTTCAGCAGTAACGGAGCAAATAAAACTTCGGACTTACAACGTTGTGGAGATGGATGGTATTTTAATGGAACTTGGCATGATAGCAATCCTGAAGATCAACAAACTGGAAATGATTTAAAAGTATACTTTAAGTCTAATAATTTTAGTAATCCAGAAATTTACTTCTGGTCTGTTACTCCTTCAAACCTAAC
>ERZ1740052.230-NODE-230-length-19677-cov-5.481602_pt1 | contig 19677 bp, 18 predicted proteins | sample MGYA00581750_ERZ1740052 | MGnify/ENA primary metagenome ERZ1740052 (study PRJEB43018, sample SAMN04849743) | marine metagenome | isolation source: floating plastic debris | place: Pacific Ocean | collected 2008-08-30 | study: EMG produced TPA metagenomics assembly...
AAAAACTCTAAGAAAAAACGCTTATTAGCTGAACAACAAAAAGAATTAGAAAAACAGAAAAACCTTACATTACTTAAAGAGCAAGAAATTAACACCATTAATGCAATGGTTACTGGGCAAGAAAAAGAACGCGTTCGTATAGCTGAAGATTTACACGACAATATTGGTAGTGTTCTGGCTACTTTAAAACTTCATTTTGAAAACTTAAAACTAAATAGAGAGAAAAAACATTTCAATCAAGATGAACTGTATGAAAAAACTGAAAAATTAATTGATGAAACTTATCTAAAAGTCAGAAGTATAGCTCATGCTAAAAATGCAGGAGTAATCGCTAATCAGGGATTATTAGTCGCTGTAAAAATTATGGCTGAGAAAATTTCTGCTGCAAATCAGTTAAAAATTGAAATTATAGATTTTGGTTTAGAACAGCGATTAGATACCAATACAGAACTCACTTTATTTAGAATTATACAAGAACTTACAACTAATATTATTAAACATGCAGAAGCTAGTGAGGCAACTGTCAGTATTTCTCAGTTTAATGATGCTTTAAATATCATTATTGAAGATAATGGAAAAGGATTTGATCCTAAAAAAATTAAAGCTAAAACAGGAATGGGATTACATTCTATTCAAAAAAGAATAGAACATTTAGAAGGAACTTTTCAAATAGATTCTTCTTCAAAAGGTGGAACTTCAATTATATTGAATATCCCTATTTAAATACCTAGCTGTAAGTAATCCAATACTATTTTGGTTTATTATATTTGAGTAAAACAAATCTGAAAAACATGACTACAATCGTTATTGCAGAAGATCATCAAATGTTGATTGATGGAGTAAAGTCTTTCTTTGAATATGATGAAGAAATCAAAATAATTGGCAGTGTAAATAATGGTGAAGAACTTATAAAACTTGTAGAATTAAAACAACCAAAATTAGTTATTACAGACATTAGAATGCCTAAAATGGATGGCATTGCGGCTACAAAGATTATAAAATCTAAATTTAAACACATTAAAGTTTTAGCATTAACTATGTTCGATCAACCTGATGCTATAAAACAAATGTTAGACGCTGGTGCTTCAGGATATTTATTGAAAAACTCTGGTATTAAAATGCTATCAAAAGCTATAAAAGTAATAGCTGGTGGCAATACTTTTTTTGATCCTAATGTAGCTTTTAATTTTATGAATGATTACATCGATAAAAATGTAACTATTGGTAAATCAGACAAAATTGTTTTATCTAATAGAGAAAAAGAAATTTTACACCATATTGCTAATGGTAAAACATCTAAGCAAATTGCTGAAGATCTTTTTATCGCAAAAACTACTGTAGATACGCATAGAAAAAATATGATTAGAAAATTAAATTTAAATAGCGGAAATGAACTCGTTAAGTACGCTATAGATAAGAAATATCAATTTTAACAACTCCTCTACTCCTATTTTACTAAATTCAATAAGTTTTTAATTTCATAACTTAGTCAGATCAATCAAGTATCTTACTATGTTTAAGCGTCTGTGTTTTTTTATAACACTAACATTTTTTGTTCATGCCTGTACTCCTAAGAAAAATGAAATAGAAGTACTTAATGAGATTAAACTTCTTCATAAAAAAGCATTTAAAAACAGAGATTCTACATTAATCAAACTAAACAAAGTTAGAAACTTTATTAAACAGTATTCATTTATTAGTGATTCTATTGAAGCTAAAAATGATTACATGTTGGCTAATTATTATCGATTTAAAAAATTGAATGATTCTGCCGTTATATACTTTCATAAAGCTAAAGATTTTGTAAAAGATAGTATTCAGAATAGATTTGAATTAAAATACTATTTTAACTGTTGGAAATTTCATAATCAACTAGGAAATTATGGCGATTGTTTTACCGTTATTAATGATTACAAAAAGTTAGTAAAAACTGAAGATTCTTATTATCAATATATGCTTGAAAATACCTTTAAAGCGAAAGGTGATATACAAAAAGCTTTGATACATAATAAACTTCAAATAAAGGCCAAATTACAAGAAGGACGCAATGTAAATGATATTAGTGAAGATTTAATCATTCAAGCTCAGTATGAATTAAAACTTGGTAATAAACAAAGAGCTTTTTCAGTATTAGATAGTATTTCTAAATTTGAAAATACGTTAAATAAAAACACTAAATATAATTTATTTAGAGAGCTTGGTATTCATCAGTTTTATGAAAAAAATTATTCGAATTCTGTAAACTATTACTTAAAAGCTTTACACTTTTTAACCACAGGAAAAAAGAATATAAATTCAAAAAATGAAATTGCAGGATTACATAAAAATATTTCAGAGAGTTATATCCATTTAAAAGCTTTTCAAAAAGCGAAACAACATCTTGACTCTGCTAAAAACCTAATCGACAGCAATGTAAAATCTACAACAAAACGTAGTATTTTACAAACACAACTTCATCTTTCGTTTTTAACAAATAAAAAAATAGACCCTGTACAGAATAATTTAGATAGTATATACAGTTATCAAGAACAAGAGTACACTAAAAAGTTTGAGAATGAGCTTATAGAACTCAAAAAAGCTTCTGAAAGAGAAAAGAAAATAATAGCTGAAAAAAACGATTTAGAAATTAAAAGCTTAGAACGAATATTCGGTTTTATAGTTTTATTCGTCATTTTTATAACTATCAGTTACCTCTTTTACAAACAACGCAAACATAATTTTGAAAAGCAAAACTTACAAATGCAACAACGTTTGTTACGCTTACAAATGAATCCGCATTTTACATTTAACACATTATATGCAATTCAAAATAAAATAGAAGACACACCTAAATTAGCGTCAAAATACTTATTGAAGTTTTCTCGATTATTGCGTTTGATTCTAGAAAACTCAACACAAAATTATATTCAATTAAATGAAGAAATTGAAGCTTTACAAAAGTTTATTGAACTACAACAACTTCGTTTTCCTGACACTTTTCAATTTCAACTGAATTTAAAGAATCTTAATCAAGATGATTTTATTTTTATTCCTCCGATGTTAATTCAACCTTTTATAGAAAACAGTATTGAACATGGTTTGTCTGGAATAAACTATCCAGGACAAATTACATTAAGTTTAACCCAACAAAATGAAACTTTACTGTGCATAATTGAAGATAATGGAAATGGATTGTTAAATCATAGTAAAAACTCAAAAATATCTTCTACCACACTAATTGATAGCTACTTAAAAAAAGTTGTAAAAAAAGGAATTAACATTAAAAATAAATCAAATGAAACGGGTGTTATAGTAACATTTGAAATACCATATAAACTCTCAGATAATGATTAAAGCGATTATAATTGATGATGAAACGCATGTAAGAGTCGATGTTAAAAAGAAAATAGAACAAAATTTTATACATAAAATAAATATTGTTGGGGAAGCATCTGATGTTGATACTGCTGTTTTAATTATAGAAAAAGAACAACCCGACTTACTATTTCTTGATGTAAATCTAGGACAACAAACTGCTTTTGATATTTTAAATAAATTAACTTTTAAAAAATTTGAAATCATTTTTATAACTGGTTTTGACAAACATGCTATCAAAGCCATAAAAGTTGGTGCTTTAGATTATATATTAAAACCTATTGATGATGATGAATTTATAGAAGCTGTAAATAGAGCTATTCAACAAAGTACTCAAACAACTACGCTAGAAAAATCCATAGAAGTAACAAATGAGTATTTTAATGACAAGAACATTAATAAACGTATTGTATTAAAAACAGCAGATACTGTTTTTGCAATTCATGAAGATGATATATTATACTGTAAATCTGAAGGAAATTACACTACCTTTTACTCATCTATTACAGATAAAATTGTAATTACTAAATCTGCTAAAAAAGTTGAAGAATTATTATCTGAACAAAAATATGTCCGTTGTCATCAATCGTATTTAGTCAACAAAAAACATGTAATAAAATATAGTAAAAAAGGATTTTTAGTATTAAAAAACGAGATAAAAATTCCTGTTTCTTCTAGAAGAAAAGAATATACTCTTGAAAAAATATTTTAAATATATTTTAAAAATCATGTAACAGATTTGAAAATAAACTTTACTAATTTGAAATTCATATTTTCATCTAAAATGACAATACATAACTTGTAAGATCATTCAAAATATAAAATCAAGTAGAAAATGAAAATAACAAGATTACTTTTTATTTGTTCCGTACTTCTAACTATTGCTTGTGAAGATAATGCTAATGATTTAGAAATGGTAAAGGATACAAATATTACAAACAACTTAAAAAACAGAACACAAACAGTAATAAATACCAGAGAGTCTATTGATCAATTTCAAAAAAAATTACAATGGGTTTCTTATATCTCTGCTCAAGTAATTATGAATAAATCATCAAATAGAGTAGAACTTTTTAATTATTTAAATGGAAGAGAAACAGTAACGCTTAATGAATTAATCGGAGAAAATTCAAATCTCAATTTTAAGAATGAATTTTTAAATGTTTTAAGAAGTTTTATAAATGAAACACCACCTGGAAGAGATCCAATACATGGTACACAATCTCCACCTGAACCGTTAGTAACATGCGAAGATGATTTGGGTGATTGCCTATCTCCTATTCATAATATCATACAAATAGCTGAACAGTTTTTTTTAAGATCAGTTTTACAACAAAATTGTATCGAATTGTATTTTCCAGAAGGTTTACATCCATTAGTCAATCCAAATTTGCCTTACTCTGTCACTTCTACTGCGCATCCGCTTAATTATGATAGTTTTAATCACGGATATCATCATTCTTCTGTAACTTCTGATCAAAGTGATCGCAATGGAGTTACTAAAGTTAATACAGTAAATACTCTATATTTAAATACAATGACCGATAATGTTATAGTTGCAAGACCGTATGTGAATCAAACAAATTGTACTTATCCTGAATATTTACTGATAAATTTAGCAGCATTTTTACAACAATAATCATAAAATATTTATTTGTCTTTTTAAGAGAGTTCTTTTTTAAGAACTCTCTTTTTTATGAAAAACGATTTTGAAAAAAAGTAATGCACTTTTGAAATCATTATTGATTTTACTATCTAAAAATTGAAATTTTACTTCAAATAAATATAAATCAACATTTATGAAGAAATCAATTTTAAGTTTAGGTAAAACTTTAAACAAACAAGAACAGCAAACTATTAATGGAGGTAGTATAGCTCAAGACGCATGCATAAACGGAGGAGGAAAATGGGTATGTGTTGGTGTTGGAAATTGTGGATGTGTAGTTGGTATAAAACCAACTGGTCCTCACGAAAAATAATAATCAATTAAAATATATAATATGAAAAATTCAATTTTAAACTTAGGAAAAGCGTTAAATAAAAAAGAACAACAACTAATAAGTGGTGGATCAGGTAGAGCTACTTGCCCTCAGTATTCTGCACAACAGTGTAATTCTTGCGGTGGTTTTTCTCTATTTAACGGATGTTGTTTAGGAACTGCAGAAACTCACTGTTGCTTGACAGGTACTTGTGAGTAATATGAAGTAATGAAAAGAAAATTTTATGTAAAAGGTATACCCTAAAAAGAGTATACCTTTTTTTAATTTATGATATTTAAATTAAACTTTTAATAAACTGAACACAAGTATATTTTAAATAAAGATTAACTAATTTGTTATTTAAATTTTAAAATGAAAAGTTTAGTTTTAATTGTTCTTGTCGCGAAGAAATAGACGTAAAGCTGTGAATGTCTTTAAACCATCACAGAATATTAATTTTTCAAAAATATTAACCATGAAAAAAATATTCGAAATCGGAAAAAAACTTAGTAAGCAAAAACAATTAGAAATTTTAGGTGGATTTGGTCCTGTGCCAATTGCATCTACTTGCGATTATCATTCTCTAAGAGCTTGTCAAAATTCTTGTACTGCTCCTTTTACTGAATGCGGTCCTTGTTTAGACAACAATCCTACACCAGGAACATACGAATGCAGATATACTTGTTTCTAAAATCAAAAATAACAAACGGTGAACAAAAAGTTCACCGTTTAATTTTTACTCTTCTCTATTTACTAAGTCAATAGAAAATGCAGGTAAACAAACTGCTAAATATTCGCATTCTTCTTCAAAAGGGTTTGAATACTGTACTCTAACGTTTTTTTCTATTTTAATAGATTGTCCTGCTTCCAATATTACAGTTTCTCCATCAATAATAAATTGTTTCTTTCCTTTTATGATATATGTAAATTCATCAAATGCCGGAGTTTGAAAAGGTTCAGCCCATCCTGCAGGAGCAACCATATGTGCAATACTTACTTTCGAGTTTCCGTCTGTAGCATTACCGAAATGTTCTTCGATTAATTTTCCATCTGTTGTTGGAACTATAAAAGGGGATTTTTGAATTGTATACTTTTTTGCCATTACATTAATTTAGTTTTAACAAATTTAAAAAACGGAACATAGTTTGTGCTATATATATGACATAAATTAATTATAACTAAACAACTGAAATAAGATGTAGTTTTGCTACATTTGTCGCGTTTTATTACTCAGTTTTTTGAGTAAATGACAAGTTGACATTTAACGTATATCAATGGAAGAAAAAAAATTTGATTTCAACTCATTCATAGGAATGTTATTATTAGGTGGAATTTTACTATGGTATTTAAATTCTAATAAGCCTGAAGTTGATGCTGAAAAACCAAACACAACAACAGAACAAGTTACTACTACAAATACTGTTTTAGACACAACTAAGACTAAAAACATTGTAGTAAATGATTCTTTACAACAAATTGCTTTTAAAAATCAATTAGGTGCATTTGCTCACAGTGCCATTAATGGAAAAGATGGTGAAACAGTAATTGAGAGTGAATTAGTTCAATTAACTATTAGCAATAAAGGTGGACAAATTACTAAGGCTTTAATTAAAAATTACAAGACTTACGATTCTTTACCACTACATATTATTAATAATAAAAATGCAAATTTTAATATCAATTTTGGTACAACTGATAATCGTACTTTAAATACTCAAGATTTATTATTTGCTCCAGAAAAAACTAAAAATGGAGAAAATACTGTACTTTCTATGAAACTTAAAGTTTCTGAAAGTCAGTATTTAGAATACCGTTACGAAATTAAACCAAACGACTACAGAATTGGATTTGCTGTTCGTTCACAAGGTTTAAGTAACGTAATTAATAGTTCTAAGAATATTAACTTAGACTGGAAATTAAAATCTTTACGTAAAGAAAAAAGTATGCGTACAGAAAACATGTACACATACTATTATTTTAAAGAAGATGGAGATGTAGATTATTTACAAATGAAAGATGATGAAGTTGTAAATGATGTAGAATGGGTTGCCTATAAACAACACTTCTTCTCTACTGCTTTATTAACAGACACTCCTTTTAATGATGCAAAATTAAAGTCTGTTGATTATTTAGGTGAAGATCAAGACAGTATATATACAAAAACATTTAGCTTAAACACGCCATTAGCTTTAAAAAATGGTGAATTAAATTATAATATGGAATGGTATTACGGACCAACAGATTATAATTTACTAAGTACATATAAAGGAACAGATTTAAATGAAATTTCTGATTTAGGTTGGGGTATTTTCGGATTCTTAAACAGAACTGTTTTCTATCCTGTATTTAATGTTTTAAAAGGATTTAGAGGAAACTTTGGTTTAATCATTATTTTTATGACTATTGTTGTTAGAATTATCTTATCACCTGTATTATATAAATCGTATTTATCTAGTGCTAAGATGAAAGTGATTCGTCCTGAAATGGAAGAAATCAATAAAAAGTATCCTGGTACAGAAAACGCAATGAAACGTCAGCAAGAAACTATGGCTGTACAACGTAAAGCTGGGGTAAGTATGATGTCTGGTTGTATTCCAGCATTACTGCAAATGCCTGTATTCTTTGCCTTATTTAAATTTTTCCCTACAAATATAGATTTCCGTCAAAAGGCTTTCTTATGGGCTGAAGATTTATCTTCTTATGATATTATTGCTAAACTTCCTTTCAAGATTCCTTTTTATGGAGATCACATTAGTTTATTTCCAATTTTAGCTTCTGTTGCAATTTTCTTTTACATGAAAATGAATCAAAGTCAACAATCTGCAATGCAAGCTCCGCCACAGGAAGGAATGCCAGATATGAGTAAAATGATGAAGTACATGATCTACTTCTCTCCTATTATGATGTTATTTTTCTTTAACAATTATGCTAGTGGATTAAGTTTATATTATTTCGTTTCTAACTTATTAACGATTACAATTATGTTCGTTATTAAGAATTACGTAATTGATGAAAAGAAAATTCATGCTCAAATTGAAGAAAACAAGAAAAAGCCTGTTAAGAAAAGTAAATTCAGAGAGCGTTTAGATGCTGCAATGAAACAAGCTCAAGAACAACAAGAAGCACAACGTAGAGCTCAAAAGAAAAAATAATACAGTTAGTTTATTTATATAGAAAAAGCCACATCAATGATGTGGCTTTTTTTATGGAATAAATAGTTTATGTTAACTATTACTTTTTTGAAATTTAAGCTTTTCAGATCTTCCCTTTTTGAAAATCTTATTACTTGCATGTTTACCTTTACGTAAAGCTTTTTGTTCTTCAAATGGTAAATGAATAATCTCTTGACATTCTGGAGAACAGGTATTTTCCATTTTCTCAGCACATTCATCACATTGAATAAATAACAAATGACAACCTTCATTCGCACAATTTGTATGCGTATCACAAGGCTTTCCACATTGATGACAATTAGAAATTACATCATCCGATATACGTTCTGCCCTTCTATGATCAAAAACAAAGTTCTTTCCTAAAAACTTATTTTCTAATCCTTCAGACTTTACTTGTCTTGTATATTCAATGATTCCACCTTCTAATTGGAAAACATTTTTAAATCCTTTGTGTTTGTAATATGCCGAAGCTTTTTCACAGCGAATGCCTCCAGTACAATACATTAATAAGTTTTTATCTTCCTTATGTTCTTTTAAATCTTCTTCAATAATATCTAAAGAATCTCTAAACGTATCTACATCTGGTGTAACAGCACCTTTAAAATGTCCTATTTCACTTTCATAGTGGTTACGCATATCTACGCAAACAGTATTTGGATCTTCTAGCATTTTATTAAACTCTTCAGCAGATAAATGTACTCCTTTATTAGTTACATCAAACGTATCATCATTTAAACCATCTGCTACAATCTTCTTTCTAACTTTTACTTTAAGTTTTAAGAAAGATTTATTGTCTTGCTCAACAGCAACATTTAATCTAATATCCTTTAAAAAAGAAATACTATCTAATTGCTCTTTTAATGCTAGAAAGTTCTCAGCTGGTACAGAAATTTGAGCATTAATTCCTTCATATGAAACATAGGTTCTACCTAGAACATCTAAAGCATTCCATTCTATAAATAATTTATCTCTAAAAATCTGTGGGTTTTCTATCTTGAAATACTGATAGAAAGAAATAGTAAGACGGTCTTTGCCCGCTTCATCAATTAATTTAGCGCGTTCTTCTGCGCTTAACTTGTTGTACAGTTGCATGCTATACCTTTTTAAGTTAAACAATATTTTAGGCTGCAAATGTACAGAATTTTAGTTTTTATTTCCAATAGATCATTTTGTTTAAATTTCAACAAAATGTGAATTTTATATACTTTTACTATGGTTTTAAAACTTTTTTTACTGAAATTTGTAATAAGAAATTAAAAATCAAAGTATAAAAAATATATTTCATCATGAGAGTAGCTTTAGTTGGTGCAACAGGAATGGTAGGTAATGTAATGTTACAAATTTTAGAAGAAAGAAACTTTAATATTAGCGAGTTATATTTAGTTGCTTCAGAACGTTCTGTAGGTAAAGAAATGACCTTCAAAGGAAATACATACAATGTAATCGGATTACAAGATGCAGTGAACTTAAAACCAGATATCGCTTTATTTTCTGCTGGTGGAAGTACTTCTTTAGAATGGGCTCCTAAATTTGCAGAAGTAGGTACAACAGTAATTGATAATTCTTCTGCTTGGAGAATGGATCCTACTAAAAAGTTAGTAGTACCTGAAATTAACGCAAGCGAGCTAACTGAAAGTGATAAAATTATTGCTAACCCAAACTGTTCTACAATTCAAATGGTAATGGCTTTAGCTCCTTTACATGCAAAATATGATATGAAAAGATTGGTGATTTCTACATATCAATCTATTACAGGAACTGGTGTAAAAGCTGTACAACAATTAGAAAATGAAGTTAATGGTGTTGAAGGAGAAAATGCTTACCCACACCCTATCCATAAAAATGCATTACCACATTGTGATGTTTTTGAAGAAGCTGGTTATACTAAAGAAGAGTTGAAGTTAACTAGAGAAACGCATAAAATATTAAACGATGCTAGTATAGGAATTACTGCTACAGCAGTAAGAATACCTGTAGTTGGAGGGCATTCTGAGTCTGTGAATATTGAATTTGAAAATGATTTTGAATTAAATGAAGTTAGACAAATTTTAGCTGAAACTCCGGGAGTAATTGTTCAAGATGATATTGAAAATAATGATTATCCTATGCCATTAAATGCTCATGGTAAGGATGAAGTATTTGTTGGTAGAATTCGTAGAGATTTATCACAAGCAAATACATTAAACTTATGGATAGTTTCAGATAATCTAAGAAAAGGTGCAGCAACAAATGCTGTTCAAATTGCTGAGTATTTGGTAGAAAAAAATTTAATTAAAAGTGCTTTAACAGTATAACTTTTATAAGTTATATATTTTATTAAAATCCTACTATCACTAGTAGGATTTTTTATTTTTGAACTATGAACAGAACTACAGAAGTTATTAATAACACCATAAATCATGTTAAATCAGTATTACAAGATGCTGAAGGCGGACATGATTTTTTTCATATTGAACGTGTTTATAAAAATGCTATGAAAATTGCTAAACAAGAACAACAAGGAGATATTTTAATTATAGCGTTAGGTGCTTTATTACATGATATAGCAGATAGTAAGTTTCATAATGGAGATGAAACAATCGGACCTAAAAAAGCTAGAACATTTTTAGAAACACAAGAAGTTGAAGAAAATACCATAATACACGTCATAAAAATTATTGAAAATATATCTTTTAAAGGTGGAAACTTTACACAAGAGTTTAAGTCAATAGAATTAGATATTGTACAAGATGCAGACCGTTTAGATGCAATTGGAGCTATAGGAATTGCAAGATGTTTTAATTATGGTGGATTTAAAAATAGAGTTTTATATAATCCTAAAATTAAACCTAACTTAAATATGTCTAAAGAAGAATATAAGAAGTCTACTGCCCCAACAATTAATCATTTTTATGAAAAACTGTTATTATTAAAAGATAAAATGAATACATCGGCTGGTAAAAAGATGGCAGAGCAAAGACATTCTTATATGGAAAACTTCTTACAACAATTTTATAATGAATGGAATGCAGAAATTTAAATGCAAGTATTATAAAAATAAAAAACGCTCAATCAGTGATTGAACGTTTTTTATATCGAAAATCTAAGTTTCTTAAGCTTCAAATGGAAGTATAGAAACATAAGATCTGTTATCTCTCTTCTTTTGGAATTGTACAACACCATCAACTTTAGCATGTAAAGTATGATCTTTTCCCATGTAAACATTCTCACCTGGGTAATGTTGAGTTCCTCTTTGACGAACAATAATATTACCTGCAATAGCAGCTTGTCCTCCAAAAATCTTTACTCCTAATCGTTTCGATTCCGATTCACGACCGTTCTTCGAACTACCGACACCTTTCTTATGAGCCATCTTTCTAAGTTTTTAAAATTAATTACTTACTTAAAGCTTCAATTAATTCAGCTTTCTTTAAAGAAGTATAACCAGTGATACCTCTTTCTTTAGCAAGAGCTTTTAACTCTGCAACAGTCATAGAACCTAGTTCTTTAGTCTCTGTATTTGCTTCTTTAGCTGGTTCAGCTTTAGCTTCTTCTTTTTTAGGAGCAGCTTTCTTAGCAGCTTTTACGCCTGAAGCAGCAATACTTTCGATTTGGATTTCACTTAAGTATTGACGGTGACCATTTTTCTTTTTGTAACCTTTTCTTCTTTTCTTCTTGAAAACGATTACTTTGTCTCCTTTTAAGTGTCCTAAAATCTTTGCAGTTACACCTGCACCTTCTATAGCTGGGGCGCCAATAGTTACACTACCATTGTCATCAATTAACATTACCTTATCAAAAGTCACTTTAGATCCTTCTGCCTCTGGTAAACGGTGAACGTAAACTTTTTGGTCTTTTGCTACTTTAAACTGTTGCCCTGCTATCTCTACGATTGCGTACATACGAATTTGTTTTGCGTTTATTTTTAATTACTTATCACATTTCAACGCGAAATGCGGCTGCAAATATACACTTTTTATTCTGTATAAAAAGTCCTTAAAACAATAAAAATACAGATAAAATTTCTATTTATCAATAGTCCGTATCTTTACAAAACTAAAATTAAATTAAATTATTAAAAAAACAGTGTAACAAACAGATTGATGTTGCGTCAAACTCCCAAATCACTGAAAAACAAATTTAACTAATGAAAAAAATAATAGTAACTCTAGCTACTGTAGCTGCTGTAATTTCAGCTAAAGCACAGAAAGTAGAATTCGAAGAGTATGATTTAAACAATGGTATGCATGTAATTTTGCATGAAGATAAATCTGCTCCTGTTGTTGTAACTTCAGTTATGTATCATGTTGGTGCTAAAGATGAGCAACCAGACAGAACTGGAATGGCTCACTTTTTTGAACACCTTTTATTTGAAGGAACTAAAAACATAAAAAAAGGAGATTGGTTTAAAATAGTTTCTTCAAATGGAGGTAGAAACAATGCCAATACTACTGATGACAGAACTTATTACTATGAAATTTTCCCATCTAACAATTTAGAATTGGGTCTTTGGATGGAATCTGAGCGTTTATTACACCCTATTATCAAACAAGATGGTGTTGATACTCAAAATGAAGTAGTAAAGGAAGAAAAAAGACTACGTGTTGATAATCAACCATATTCTAGAATATTAGAAAATGTAAAAAAACACATGTTTAAAAAGCATCCTTATAAAGGAACTACAATTGGTAAAATGGAACACTTAGATGCTGCTACTTTAGATGAGTTTTTAGCTTTCAATAAAAAGTTTTATGTTCCTAATAATGCTACCTTAGTTGTTGCTGGTGATCTTAAAATTAAGGAAGCTAAGAAATTAATTAAAGAGTACTTTGGTAGAATTCCAAGAGGTAAAGATGTTGTAAAAAATTTCCCTAAAGAAGAACCAATTACTCAACAAATTAATGCTAAAGCTTACGATCCTAACATTCAAATTCCTGCTATGATCGCTGCGTATAGAACTCCTTCTATGAAAACTAGAGACTCTAGAGTTTTAGATATGATTTCTTCATATTTAAGTACAGGAAAAAGTTCTGTTTTATACAAGAAATTAGTAGATAGAAAAAAAATGGCATTAGCTGTTCAAGCGGTTAATTTAAGTCAAGAAGATTACGGTACTTATGCTTTATTTGGAATTCCATTAGGTAAAGTTAAATTAGATGAATTATTGAAAGAAATTGATGACGAAATTGTAAAACTTCAAAACGAATTAATTTCTGAAAAAGATTTCCAAAAATTACAAAATCAATTCGAAAATAGATTTGTAAGCTCTAACTCTAGTGTTGAAGGTATTGCTAGTTCATTAGCAACTTACAACATGTTATATGGAGATACTAACTTAATTAATACTGAAATCGATATTTTCAGATCTATTACTAGAGAAGATATTAGAAATGTAGCTAAGAAATATTTAAATCCTAATCAGAGATTAGTGATGGAATATTTACCAGAGCAAAAGAAATAATTTCAATATCAAAAAGAACGAAACAAAATCATGAAAACAAAAATATTATCATTCGTAGCTATTATAGCAATGACTTTTGCTACAAATGCTCAAAGAGATTTAAATTCACAACCAAAACCAGGACCTGCTCCTAAAGTAAAATTAGGAAAGCCAGAAAAGTTTAAACTTTCTAATGGTTTACAAGTAATAATGGTTGAAAACCACAAATTACCTAGAGTTTCAGCAAGTTTATCGATAGATAACAAACCTTATTTTGAAGGAAATAAAGCTGGTGTTTCTGGACTTTTAGGTGGTTTATTAGGAAATGGAACAACTTCTATCTCTAAAGATGACTTTAATGAAAAAGTAGATTATTTAGGTGCTAATGTTGGTTTTTCTAGTAGTGGTGCTTTTGCTTCTTCATTAAAAAAGTATTTTCCTGAAATTTTAGGTTTAATGGCTGATGGAGTAAAAAACCCTCTTTTTTCAAAAGATGAGTTTGATAAAGAAGTTGAAAGAACTCTTGAAAATCTTAAGAATAACGAGAAAAATGTTACAGCAATAGCAAGACGTGTTGAAAGTTATTTAACCTATGGAAAAGATCATCCTTTTGGTGAATATACTACTCCAGAAACAATTAAGAATATTACATTAGAAGATGTAAAGAATAATTACAACACATATTACAGACCTAATAATGCTTATTTAGTAGTCGTAGGAGATATTAACCCTAGAGAAACTAAGAAATTAATTAAGAAGTTGTTTAGTGATTGGAAAAAAGGAACTATTCCTGCTTATACTATGCCAAAAACAACTAATCCTAGTAAAACAGAAATCAACTTTATTAACATGCCAAATGCGGTTCAATCTGAAATCGCGGTAGTAAACAATGTTGATTTAACTTTAGGTGATAAAGATTACTACGCTGGTTTATTAGCTAATAATATTCTTGGTGGTGGTGGAACTGCACGTTTATTTATGAATTTACGTGAAGATAAAGGGTATACTTACGGTTCTTACTCTCGCTTAAGTCAAAGTAGATATGCCGGTACATTTAGAGCTACTGCTAGTGTTCGTAACACAGTAACAGACAGTGCTGTAGTTGAGTTACAAAAAGAAATTAAGAAAATTCGTTTTGAGAAAGTTTCAGCAGAAGAACTAAAAAATGCAAAAGCTAAATATGTTGGAGATTTTGTAATGGATGTACAAAAACCAAGAACAGTTGCTAACTATGCTTTAAATATTGCTCGTTATAATTTACCAGAAGATTTTTATGAAAATTATTTAGAGAATATTAACTCTGTAACTTTAGAAGATCTTCAAAATGCAGCACAAAAATATTTTAAAGGAGATAAAGCAAGAATTTTTATTACTGGTAAAGGAATCGATGTTTTAACAAACCTTGAAAAAACTACTGATTACGAAATCAAATATTTTGATAAGAAAGGAAATTCTACTACTAAGCCAGAAATGAACTTACCTATTCCTGCTGGAGTAACTGCTACAACTGTAATTGATAAGTATTTTGAAGCAATTGGTGGAAAAGATAAAGTTGCTGCTGTAAAAACGGTAATGAGTGTTTCTAACGCTAAAGTTCAAGGTATTGAGATTACTTTAACTAGTAAATCAGCTGCTCCTAACAAAGCTTCTGTTGTTGTTACAGGAATGGGACAAACGTTTAGTAAGCAAATTTTTGATGGTACTAAAGGATATTCTGAAGATCAAGGAAGAAGAAAAGATTTAGAGGGTAAAGAATTAGAAGAAGCTAAAGCTAGAAAATCTCCATTCGAAGATGAAGCTTATAAAGCAGGAACTTTAGATAGAATAGAACCAGTTGATGGTAATAACGCTTATGTTATCAAATACAATGATACAGAAGTTTTTTACGATGTAAAATCAGGTTTAAAAATCAAATCTTTAAGAACAGTAAAAAGTCCTCAAGGAGAAATTAAAGTTCCAACTACATTTGGAGACTATAAAGAGGTGAATGGAGTTAAGTTCCCTCACAAGACAAATGTAAAACAAGGACCAATGGATTTAAACTTTGTAATTAAAGAAATCAAGGTTAACGAAGGTGTTACTGATGCTGATTTTAAATAAAAAGTTTAATTTATAACTAAAAAGAGCTAGTAATTTACTAGCTCTTTTTTTATTTCTTTCTATTTACTAAATAAACTCCAAATAAAATTATAACACCAGCTAATAATTGAATTAAACTTAATTTTTCTCCATCTACAATTCCCCATAAAACAGCTACAATAGGAATTAAATAAGTTACAGAAGTAGAAAATACTGGCGAAGAAATATGTATTAATTTATTAAACATAACTTTAGCTATTCCTGTACCAACAATAGCTAAAATAGATATGTAAAATAACCCTTCACCTACTTCTTCAGTAAATTCTAATGTAGTAAAGAAACCCGTAAAAAATAAAACAATCAAAGCAGGAATAACAATTAAAATAAAGTTTCCTGTAGTTATTGCCAATGGCTCTAATTCTTGTAAATATTTTTTAATAATGTTTACATTACATGCATATCCTATCGAAGATAAAATTGGTAATAAAGCAAACCAATAGTTCTGATTCGGATTTAAATCTGCTCCTTTTAAAATGAGAATACAAGTGTATTTGTAATAGGAAGAACTATAGATCAATAACAAGTTGAACAGTGATGAAGGTGTTAATGAATTTAAAATTGAAGCTATGGAACTATCAATACCAGAAATAGCATACGCATACATGAAAGAAGGAAAAAAAGTAGCTAAAAGAGCACTTAAAAAAACATACTTCCACTGCTCTCTCTTTATTTTTTTTAGACTTTTATAACCTATTACAAGTAAAAAAATAGTGGCTATAATAATACGTAAAGCTCCAATTTGAATTGGAGATAATCCAATTAACGCCTTTTTCATTAAAATAAAAGAACTTCCCCACACTAAAGCAAGAAAGATCAGATAAAACCATTTTGATTGAATTTTGCTCATCTATACAATTTGAAACTACAAAAATCGCTTATTTTAAGCATTTCATAATCTTTTTTAATAAATTTGTACAATAATTTAATAGATGTTTAATATGAAAGTTTCAAAAATAGTATTTGCTTTATTTCTTGTAGCCACTATAGCTATTAGTTGTAAAACAGAACCAAAAACAGAAGTAAAAAAAGAAATTGATGCAACTGCATTAGCAAAAGCTGAAACATTATCTTTAAATGTTACAGGAATGACATGTGAAATGGGTTGTGCAAAAACTATTGAATCTAAATTAGCTAAAAAAGAAGGTGTTTTTGAAGCTAAAGTTATTTTTAATGACAGTTTAGCTACTATTAAATATGATGGAAATAAATTAAATAAAGAAGAATTGATCACTTTTATTGAGGGTGTTGGAGATGGTGAATCATATAAAGCTATTGAAGTTTCTAAAGCACATTGTGAACCAGGAGCTAAAAAAGATTGCTGTACTACAGAAAAAGACGGTAAGAAAGCTTGTAAAGAAGGCGATGCTAACAAAGAATGTTGTAAAACTGAAAAAGCATAATTTCTTTAAAATATATTATTTAAAAGCTCCTAAAAGTTGTTTAACTTTTAGGAGCTTTTTCTTTAACAGAGTTTTAACAAAGAGTCTTTAAACCATTACAGAACTTCGTTGTCTAAATAGAATTATCTATTAACCGATATAAATGAAAAAAATTACTTTACTTTTTTTACTGATAGCAATATCAGCTTTTGCTCAAAAGCCACAAAAAATAAACATTAGTGGTAAAATTATTGAAGCAAATTCTAATCAACCTTTGGAATATGCAACCCTTATATTAACTAGTTTAAAAACAAAAAAAATTACTGGTGGAGTTACAGACATAAATGGTAAATTTTCTATAGATGTACCAAAAGGACCTTATAGTATGAAGGTTGAATTTATTGGTTTTAAAACTAAACAACTTCCTCAGAAAACGCTTACACAAAACACAAATTTAGGAACAATTGCATTAAAAGAAGATGCAGAAACTTTAGACGAAGTGGAAATCATCGCCGAAAAATCTACAGTTGAAATTCGTTTAGATAAAAAAATCTATAACGTAGGTAAAGACATGACTATCAAAGGTGGAAATGCTTCTGATGTGTTAGATAATGTTCCGTCAGTAAATGTTGATGCTGAAGGTGCTGTAAGTTTACGAGGAAATGAAAATGTTAGAATTTTAATTGACGGTAAACCTTCTGCCCTAGTTGGATTGAATGGAACAGATGCTTTTAGAAATTTACCCGCAGATGCCATAGAAAAAGTAGAAGTTATTACTTCTCCTTCTGCTCGTTACGATGCTGAAGGTACAGCTGGAATTTTAAATATTATTCTTAGAAAAGGAAAAGTAACTGGATTTAATGGATCTTTAAACTTATCCGCTGGTAATCCTGATTTATTTCAACTATCAGGAAATTTAAACTACAGAACTAAAAAGTTTAACATTTTCACAAACTTAGGATATTCTTTCAGAAATGGTCCTGGAAATTCATTTAGTGATTTTACAAATCTTGAAAACGGTGTTATCACAGATTTTAGAACTGAAGACAGAACTTTTCAAAGAAAAAACAATAACTATAATGGTTCGATTGGTTTAGAGTATTATTTAAATAAAAATAGCTCTATAACTGGTACTTTTTTCTATAGAGATAATAATGGTGACGATATAGCAACTAACGTAACTGATTTTTTAGATGTTAATAGAGTTCGTATTGATCAAATTACTAGGATTGAAAATGAAAGTGAGGATGGAATTAACAAACAGTTTTCTTTGAATTATTCAAATAATCTTGATGATAAAGGTCAAAAGTTAACTATTGATTTCCAACATAGTGACAACAACGAAGATGAATTTTCTAGTATAACAGATAACAATACGTTATCAGAATTAAATAGCCAATTCACTAGTTCAACAAACACTTTATTTCAAGCAGATTATGTGTTACCTATTGGAGAGAAACATCAATTGGAATTAGGACATAAATCTGAATTTCAAGATTTAAACTCCGATTTTAGAGTTAGAGACGCAAACGGACTTCCATTAGATCCTGATCCTTCTAATAACATTAATTTCAAGCAAAATATTTATGCTCATTACGCGCAATTCGGAAGTAAATTTGATAAGTTCTCTTATTTATTAGGTTTAAGAGTTGAAACGACTGAAATTGATTTATTATTAATTAATACTAATGAAGAATCTGAGAAAAACTTCACACAAGTATTTCCAACAGTTAATTTAGGATATGAATTAAATGATACAGACAATCTTACTTTAGGATATAGTAGACGTTTACGTAGACCTCGTTTTTGGTTTTTAAATCCGTTTGAAACTAGAAGTTCTGCCACTGCGGTTTTTAAAGGAAATCCTGATTTAACTCCAACATTTACAAACTCATACGATTTAGGATATACAACTCGATTAGGTAAATTAACTTTAAATTCTTCTGTTTACTATCAACGTTCTACAGATTTAATCCAACGAGTTTCTATTATTGAAGAAAGAGAAATTAACGGACAACCGACAAATGTTTTTGTTCGTCAACCTTTCAATTTAAATAATGAAGATCGATATGGTTTTGAATTAACAACAAACTATAATCCTTTTAAATGGATGCGTTTGTCAAGTACGTTTAACTACTTCAAATTTAAAACTAATGAATTCACATTTACATCAACAGCCACAGATGGAACAGAAGTAACAACACTTTTACCTGAAGTTAATAATGATAGTTGGT
>ERZ1740052.231-NODE-231-length-19548-cov-5.952906_pt1 | contig 19548 bp, 18 predicted proteins | sample MGYA00581750_ERZ1740052 | MGnify/ENA primary metagenome ERZ1740052 (study PRJEB43018, sample SAMN04849743) | marine metagenome | isolation source: floating plastic debris | place: Pacific Ocean | collected 2008-08-30 | study: EMG produced TPA metagenomics assembly...
ATAATATCATCTGCTATTGTATTCTTGGGATTATTTTTTGTTTTTAGGTACAGAAAAACGACTATTCAAAGATTAACTACAAGCAGAGATGAAGCTGTAAATACAATTGAAAACTTAGAAAAAGAAGTATTGATAAAACAAGAAGAACAAAGAGCTAAAGTTAGACAACAAATCTCAGAAGAATTACATGACGGGGTATTAGGAAAATTATTCGGAACTAGAATTGGTCTCGGTTTTCTACAACAACCTAACGACAATACAAACAAGGAGAAATACCAGCGGTTATTAGCTGAATTACAAGAAATAGAGAAAGAAATTAGAGATGTATCTCACAAATTAAGTTCAAGTTTAGATGGTTCCGATATTAATTTTTATGCTATTGTCGAACAGCTTCTTAAAGATAAATCTAAAATTGGTCGTTTTAATTATTCTGTAAAATTTGATAACTCTATTAGCTGGAATGAAATTAGTGAAATAGACCGTGTAAATCTTTACAGAATACTTCAGGAAACTATTCAGAATATTATAAAACATGCTGCTGCAACAAAGGTTTTAGTAGATTTCAAAAGAAAAGAAAATCAAAGGATAGATCTAGTTATAGAGGATAATGGTAACGGATTTAATACTTCTGAGAAAAAAAATGGAATCGGATTAAAGAACATTAGTTCTAGAGTAAAAAAGTTAAAAGGAATTTTAGTAGTAGAATCTAAAATAGGTGTTGGTACAAAAATACATATCAACTTCCCTTACTCAACTATAAGAGAAGTTGCATAAAATTTCAACTAATTCTTTTTCTGCAGCATCGGTACAAACTTAAAATCACCAAGTTCGTGCTTTTCGAATTCTTTAAGAGATTTACGAATTAATAAAGTCATAATTTGAGTTCCTTCACCAACAGGAATTAATAACTTTCCTCCTACTTTTAATTGTCCTAATAAAGGCTTAGGAATAAAAGGTGCCCCAGCCGTGACTATAATTTTATCAAACGGTGCTTGTTCCGGTAAACCTTTGTAACCATCTCCAAAAATGAAACGTTTCGGTTTATATCCAATTTTAGGCAAAAACAAAGATGTTCTCTTAAATAATTCATGTTGCCTTTCTATGGTATAAACTTCAGCTCGTAATTCTAATAACACAGCTGTTTGATAACCAGAACCTGTACCAATTTCTAATACTTTTTCACCTTCTTTAATCTCTAATACTTGTGATTGAAATGCAACTGTATACGGATGAGAAATAGTTTGATTGGCTGCAATTGGAAAAGCCTTATCTTGATAGGCGTGATCTTCGAAACTACTATCGATAAATAGGTGACGTGGAATTTTTCTAACAGCATTTAATACTTTTTCATCTACTATTCCTTTTTTGTTTAACACAGTAGCTAATTGGTTTCTAAGTCCTTGATGTTTGGTAGTATCTCTCACAACATGTAAATTTTCAGCAGGCTAAAAGTAGCAATAAATACCAAAAAAAGTCTATAAAAGTGTATCTTTGTTAGCACTGATTTGTAAATCAGTTCAATAAAAATAAATCTGAAATTTATGCTAAAAGCTGGAGTTTTAGGTGCAGGTCATTTAGGAAAAATTCACCTACGCCTTTTACAAGAATCTGATAAATACGAACTCGTTGGATTTTACGATCCTAATAAAGAAAACGCAGATAAAGTAGTTACTGAATACGGCTACAAATATTTTGAAACTGTAGAAAGCTTAATCGATGCAGTTGATGTTGTCGATATTGTAACTCCTACACTTTCTCATTTCGATTGTGCAAAACAAGCGATTGAAAAAGGGAAACACATTTTTATTGAAAAACCTATCACAAATACCATACAAGAAGCAGAAGCAATTCGAACTTTAGCTAGTCAGAATCATGTACGTGGACAAGTAGGACATGTAGAACGTTTTAATCCTGCTTTTACAGCAGTAAAAGACATTATCGAAAGTCCTATGTTTATTGAAACTCATCGATTAGCCGAATTTAATCCTAGAGGAACAGATGTTCCTGTAGTATTAGACTTAATGATTCATGACATTGATATTATTCTTTCTGTAGTAAAATCTAAAGTAAAAAATGTTTCCGCAAGCGGTGTTTCTGTTATTTCTGAAACTCCAGATATCGCAAACGCTAGAATAGAATTTGAAAATGGTTGTGTTGCCAATTTAACTTCAAGTAGAATTTCAATGAAAAACATGAGAAAAACGCGCTTTTTTCAAAAAGATGCTTACATCTCTGTTGACTTTTTAGAAAAGAAATCTGAAGTAGTTAAAATGAAAGATGCTCCTGAAACACCAGATGATTTTGCTATGATTTTACAAAATGCTGAAGGAATAAAAAAACAAATCTATTTTGAAAATCCTAAGATAAAACCAAACAATGCGATTTTAGATGAGTTGAATTCGTTTGCAGATGCAATTCACAACAAAACTACTCCGATTGTTTCCTTAACTCAAGGAACAGAAGCTTTACGAGTGGCACATCAAATTATCGATTGTTTTTCTAAATAATAATCTAAAACAACACTAAAATTAAATCTTACATGAAAAATATTGCAGTAATTGGTGCAGGTACTATGGGAAATGGAATTGCCCACACATTTGCTCAATTTGGTTACAATGTTCAATTAATAGACATATCTCAAGCAGCTTTAGATAAAGGTTTAGCTACGATTTCTAAAAACTTAGATCGTATGGTAGCTAAAGAAAAAATATCTGCTCAAGATAAAGAAGATACTTTAAGCAACATTACTACTCATACATCAATTAAAGAAGGTGTACAATCGGTTGGTTTAGTTGTTGAAGCTGCTACTGAAAATATCGATTTAAAATTAAAAATTTTTAAAGATTTAGACGAGGTTTGTGATGAAGATACTATTCTTGCAACAAACACCTCTTCTATCTCTATTACACAAATCGCTGCAGCTACAAACAGACCAGAGAAAGTAATAGGAATGCATTTTATGAATCCTGTTCCTATTATGAAGTTAGTAGAAATTATTAGAGGATATAATACTTCTGATGAAGTAAACAATACTATAGTTGAACTTACTGAAAAGATAAAGAAAGTTCCTGTAGAAGTAAATGATTATCCAGGTTTTGTAGCTAATAGAATTTTAATGCCAATGATTAATGAATCTATTGAAACTTTATACAATGGAGTTGCTGGTGTTAAAGAAATAGATACTGTAATGAAATTAGGTATGGCGCATCCAATGGGACCATTACAATTAGCTGATTTTATTGGTTTAGATGTATGCTTATCTATTTTAAACGTAATGTATGATGGATTTAAAAATCCAAAATACGCACCATGTCCATTATTAATAAATATGGTAACTGCTGGTAAATTAGGAGTAAAATCTGGAGAAGGTTTTTACGATTACAGTGAAAGTAGAAAAGCTGAAAACGTTGCTAAAATGTTTCAATAAAATTTTAGTAAATCTTTTATAAATAAAAAGGAACTCTGGTCTTAGAGTTCCTTTTTTTATTGGGGAATTACATGTTCTTTAGATGTAATAAGGGGAAAACATTTGAATGTAATTGGGGATTACACGAACATTTATAGTCTATTATTTATTAAAAGGGTATTTGTTTTTATTTACATAAACTGGAATCTTTTGAACATTCATTTTTGATGGATTCTCAGTTGTGAATAATTTTACTATTAATTCATTTAACATTTGAAAAACTTTCATGATCTTGACTTTTTTAGGGATTGTTACTTACTTCTTACATTGGCTAAATTACGAAAGCTTTTAGCTTGCTAAATTGATTTTTAGACTTCTAGTAGCTATTTTATCGATAAACGGTATCATTTACTCGTTAAACCAAATTAAGATTGTTTTAATTGTTAATATAGACGTAACTCCCTAACTTATCCTTACATGAGTTATTTAAAAATTAGTTTCCCTTTCATTTCACGTTCCTTAGAACTTATTCTGTAGAAATAAATACCAGACGATAATTGATTTCTATTATAGTTTAAGTTATTCACTCCTATCTTAGCTGTAATCTTTTCTTTATGAACTCGTTTACCTAATACGTTAAATATCTCAAAGCTAAAATCGTTAGTATTAGTAGAATTAAACGTAAATGTTGTACTTGATACCACTGGATTTGGACTTACGGTTACATTTTCTATTAATGACTCATCTTTAATTGAGGCTGTAGACTGTTTAGAGAATTTAATATTACCTATTTCTAAGTTTTTATCTACCATAGTTCCATCGTCTGCTACAAGTGTAATAAATAACATTTTCACATCATTTAAATTGATATCTCCACTTAAATTAGACATAATATCTCCTTTAAATAAGGTATAACTTTTTAAATCTTCAGTTAAGTTGACCGTAAAATAAGGTTGGTCTTCAAAATTAGCTATGCTTTCTTTAACTAGTAAGATTTTCATTTCACCTACGCCTTTAGCATCAAATGAGATCTGGTCATACTCTGATAAGTCTACACCATCGAACTTTGGAGTTAAAGACCTATATACTGAAATATCTTGATTAGCAGTTGCTGTTAAATTAATATTTCTTTCAATCTTATACACTCCTTCTTCATCTGTTTCATTATTTGCTACAACGTTGAATGTATTCACAAAACTTTGAGAGCTATCATCTACTCCCCAAGTACCATCTGAAAGGAATAAATCATCTGGTGTTAAATCATACTGATTACGAAGTCTGAATCCAAAGTCATAAATATTTCCAATATCTAAGGTTACGTTATTAATATAACCTGTTAAATCAACATTAAAAGTTACAGGTTCACTAGTTGCTGTTTCTGTTGCTCTTTTATTACCTTCAATTATAATTGTAGACGGTCTTAGATTATTAATGATCTCTAAATCTATTTTACCACCTCTTCTGTATGCTGCTTTTTTAATAAACACAGGTGGAGCATCTGAACTTCTATATTCACTAATTGGCTTCTGAACTTCTAATAATCGTAAAACCTCAACAGACATATTGTATAAATCATCTATAGAACTCGCCCAAACTTGAAAGTTATAATATCCTTTTTCTTCATACTGATCTAAATTCCAGTGAGATTCTACTATAAACGAAGTATTATCAGATGATTCTCTAACAGAGAAACTTGCAACAAATTCAATAGATCCATTAGGCTGTTTTACTCTTGATTTTATGAATAATTCATCATTTATATCCATATTAGATACTGATAATAATTCAGCACCAGTAAATCGATCACAAATATGTTTTGTGTGTTCATAAACCTTGTTTTCTGTTTTAAGAATTAATAACGTTCCAAATGCTTCGTTATTTCTCATGTAATCAACCGAAACTAAATCAGTAGCATTAGTAATATCCACTAAATCGTTTGGAGAACTTTCTACAGCTGTAGTACCAGATATAACATCCATTGGCACAAAATCCCAAAGTGAGATATTTTGGTTATTAGATCTTCTTGCATAAAAGCTATTTTTTTCTATTTTCCTAGCTTTAGTAGCATCGAATTTGTAATTAGCTTTTATTCTATTGACATTTCTTCTATTGATTTGAGTTGACAAACGATTATTACTTTCTAAGCCTCCGCTATTACCTGTAGAAGTTGGCGTAATAGTAGGACAAGCTGCCACTCCTGAACATGAAGGGTCATCACAATCTACCAAACCATCTCCATCATCATCAATTCCATTAGTACAATCTTCTTGCGGTACTGGTGCTGTAGGACATCTTGCTCCATCATTTTGAGAACTTGATGGTCCAAATGCAAAAATATTAGATGTCATATCTGCACTACTAGTAACATTTTGAACTGCATATATTGCATAAACTGTTCCTGTTTGATTCGCTGAAACATAGAAGTTTCCATCAACATCAAAGTAAACAGCACCGTATGTATAATTTAAGCCCGATAAAATTGGAACTTCACCAAGTGCGGTAACGTTTCCATTTGTTGGATTTATTCTGTAAAGAATGTTAGAGTTCTTTTCTACCGTATATAACATATCGTCAACAGCATTGAATGCCCAATCGTGATTTCCTATGCTTTGAGATAATGTTCCTGTTCCTGTTTTAGTTAAATAAGTTGCTGATGCAGGATCTAAATCGATAGTATAAAAAGAGTTTCCTCCTGATTTTAAATAATAAATACCATCTTGATTTACATCTCCAACATAACTGTAAGATGCACCTGCAACAGTATAAACTGTAGTTTCATAATCATTTCCAACTCTAATAATTGTATTTCCATCTGTAGATTTGAGAGAACCCCAGATGTAGCCGTCCTTCTCATTGTAACCAACACCATTTATCACAAAAGGTGAAAGGTTTATTCCATCTAATATTGCATTACCAGAAGCTAAATTCTGAGCGTATACATCATTACTTTGGAATAAATATGCCTCTGTAACACAGTTGAATGGTTCATTAGTTTGAGATATTAATTCTTGAAAAGAGAAACTAATTAAAATAATAAGTATGAAATTCTTAATCTTTGCGTAATAATTCTTCATGGTAAGATTCAATAATTGGGGGTTTAACAATAATGTTTACAGCAATTTACGATTAAAACACTCAAATCTCTCAGGAAAAATACTGTTTCGTAGGTTTTTAACGGTTAATGGTAGAAATGATTAGACCAACATCATTAAAAATAAAAAAGGAGCTGTTAAACAGCTCCTTTTTGTTATTTATTAATAATTAGATTCGTTAATTATCTTTTTCTTCATCTTTTTTATCTTTAGATGCTTTGTTCCATATTTTAATTTCATCTGTTGTTGTAACTCCAGATTTAACTTCAATATTTACTCCATCAGAAATACCTAATTCTAATTCCTTTTTCTCAAACTTACCATCTTCTTTTTTTATTTCAACATAAGGTTTTTCAGTTTTCTTATCAAAACGTAATAAAGCTTCTTTAATCGCTAAAACATCATCTTTCTTTTCTAAAACAATATCTGCATTAGCAGAATACCCTGCTCTAATGAAATTACTATCATCTAAGGTTACATCTGCTTTAATTTTAAACTGTACTGCACCTGCTTCTTCTGTTCCTTTAGGCGCTATAAAATTTAATTCAGCAGGAAACTTCTTATCTTCAATAGCCCCTAAAGATACTTGTAATTTAGTTCCTCTTACTAATTTACCCACTTCGGATTCGTCTACCTTACCTTCGAAAATCATTTTATTCATGTCAGCAATAGTCGCAATTGTTGTTCCTGCATTGAAACTATTACTTTGTATTACTTGATATCCCTTTTTAACTGGTATTTCTACAATCATTCCAGAAGAAGTAGCTCTGATATTAGTGTTCGCTGCACTTCCTAACCCAGCTGTTGTTCCTCTTTTGACAATATCCATATTAGACTTTGCGTTCGATAAACGTTGCTTCGCATTATTAAATGACAACTCAGAATTCTCAAACTCTTGTCTAGAGATTACTCCTTTTTCAAAAAGACTCCTATTACGGTCGAATTGAGTTTTAGCGTTTTCATAAGACAATTGTGCATTTTTAATTTCGTTATTCGCTGAATTTAAAGCTTCAACATTTGGCACTACTCTTACTGTTGCAATTAAATCTCCTGCTTTAACAATTTGACCTTCTTCAACTAAAATTCGATCGACAATTCCAGCAATTTGAGGTTTAATCTCTACTTCTTCTAATGGAACTACTTTCCCTGTAGCTACTGTTTTTTTGACAATAGTCGTTTTGAAAGGTTTTTCTGTTTCATATTCGACCACATTTTTCTTGTTCTTTTTCGCAAACCAAACTAAAACGGCTGCAAACAAAATTGCTACAATTGCTAATATAATTTTGGCTCTTTTACTCATTGTATTTATTTATAAAGTCTGATTATTATTTTATTCTTCTCTTAATGCTTCTATGGGTTTTATTAAAGTTGCCATATAAGCTGGTATTAATCCTATTGATGTTCCTAATACTATTAAAATTCCGAAAGCTATTAGTATGATAGGAATATTAACTGTTGGATTTAATAATGCCGCATCTGGACCTGTAGCAAATGCTTTATCTATCCCATAAAGGACGAGACCTCCAAAAATGATTCCTAACATTCCTGCAACTACAGTTAAGAAAATAGATTCTAGTATTACTTGTAATCTTATTTCTATTGGAGTTGCTCCTAACGCTCTTCGTATTCCTATTTCTTTAGTTCTTTCTTTCACCGTAATTAATAAGATATTTCCAATGGCAAAAACTCCTGCTATTAATGTTGCTATACCTACAAACCAAGTTAAAAATTGCATTCCAGTAAGGAAACCTGTAAATTTTCCTATTTCTTTTCCTAAGTTGATCCCACCTAATGCTTTATTATCTTCAGGATCTACCGTATGTAGGTTTTTTAAAGCTAATTGAATATCTAATTCAAACTGTTCAATATCTATACCTTCTTCAGCAGTAATCATCATCCAATCTATTCTATTTCCTCTATTATAAATTTGCTGAAAAGTAGTAAATGGTATGTAAGCTGTGTCACCATCAAAATCAATTGCTCCAGATTTATAAACTCCAACTACTTTATAGTTTACATTATTAATAATGATATATTGATTGATTGGATCTTCATTTTTTTCAAATAACTGTTTATAAATATTTTCTTCTATTACAGTCACTTTAGTTTTATTATCAATATCATTCTGATTTAGAAATCTTCCGTAAATCAAATTTTTCTTCTGTACCTTATCTAGTACTGGATAATCTCCACTAACTTGAAAATCTCCAGACTTAAAACCATTTACCATTAAATTCATGGTTTGACATCTTGGTACAATATATTTTAAACGTCCTTTAAACTCTTCTTGTAATACTTCAACATCTTTTGTCTTTAATTGTATTCTTCGACCTTTTTGAAATCCTTTAAATGGTTTTTCAGTTCTTTGTGTCCAAACTACAAGGCTATTTGTTGCAAAATCACCAAATAAGTTTTTAAAATTATTTTCCATTCCTCTAGCAGCTCCTAAAAGAACAACTAACAAGAATATTCCCCAAAGCACTCCAATAATCGTAATCACTGTACGAGTTTTGTTTTTACGAATTCCTCCGTAAATCTCTTGCCAAGTATCTGAATCAAATAAAAATTTAATCATAATTAATCTGCTCTTAGTGCTACTATTGGTTTGATTTGTGCGGCTCTTTTCGCTGGTAAATATCCTGCAAGTAAACCTGCTAGTATTAAAATAATTGTAGCTCCTACAACTATTCCTGTACTTACGCTAGGGTTATAGATAAAATACTTCTCTAATCCGTCTCCTATTTGATCAAGTATGAAAGTTCCAAGTAAAAGTCCCAAATATCCTGCTAAACCGGTTATTAAAAGTGATTCTTTCACCACCATTCCTATTATTGAAACAGGTTTAGCTCCCAATGCTTTTCTTATTCCAAATTCTTTTGTTCTTTCTTTAATAGAAAAAATCATAATGTTACTGATTCCTATAATTCCTGCTATTAATGTTCCTGAACCTACAAAAATTACAATAAAGAATAATGCTGTTGTTAACTGACCTACTCCTTTATTGGCTTCTGCCATATTACTAATAAACAAAGCACTTTGATCATCAGGATGTATATCTAATCGTTGTTTTAAATCTCTTTCTAATCCATTTCCAAATGATAAAGCTCTATCAATTGTAAGTCTCGGATTATATCCAATTAAAATATTATCGATAAAATCATTGTTTCCATATAATTTTTGTGCTGTAGTAATTGGCATATATATATTACGTTCTTCTCGATCTCCACCTTCATCGGAAAAAACCCCAACTATTTTATATGATATATTATTTACATTAACGTATTTACCTAAAGCTACTCGTTCTCCAAAAAGATCTTTCTTAACCAAGCGTCCAATAACAATTACTTTATTGTTTTGATTTAAATCTAATTGATTTATGAATCTTCCTTCATCAATAATCGTTTTTTCTAAATATCTATGATCTGGATGAACTGCTCTAATATTATAATTATCTTGATTATTTTTATAAACAACCTGAGCACTTAAGTATTTTCTTGCTGATATATATTGAATCTTATCAGAATAATTATCTACGATATAATCTAAATCTTTATTTCTAAGTTTTATTCGTCTACCAGACTGTAACCCTTTATACGGTTTAGTGGTTTTCCAAACTCTTACAAACATTGAATTATTTGCATCATCAACAAAAGCTTGAGTGAAAAAATTCTGAAGCCCATTTACAATTCCAAAAAGTAGTGTAAATAACAGTATTGCGAATGAAATTGTAAACCCAGAAAGTATGGTTCTAAGTTTATTTTTGTTGATACTTTGAAATATCTCTCGCCATGAATCTAAATCGAACATACTAATAAACTTTTTTCAAATCGTGTTTTTTTGTATACTCGTCACTTATAATTACTCCATCTTTTAATCGAACAATTCTATTGGTTTGTTCTGCTACATCTTCCTCATGAGTAATTACAAAAACTGTCATCCCTTCATCATTAATTCCTTTTAAAAGATCCATAACAGAATCTGTTGTTTTAGAATCTAATGCTCCAGTTGGCTCATCTGCTAAGATTACTTTAGGTTTTGTTACTAGAGCTCTAGCAATTGCTACTCTTTGTTTTTGTCCTCCAGATAATTCATTAGGTAAGTGATTAGCCCAAGGTCCAAGTTCTACCTTTTCTAGGTATTCTTGAGCTATTTTTAATCGTTCTTTTCTTCCCATACCTTTATAGTACAATGGAAGTGCTACATTTTCGACAGCTGTTTTGTATGAAATCAAATTAAAGGATTGAAAGACAAATCCAAGAAATTTATTTCTTAAAACAGCAGCCTTTTTTTCGTTTAGGTTTTGAATTAGTTGTCCATTTAAGTAATAATTCCCTACATCGTGACTATCTAACAAACCAACAATATTTAGTAGTGTTGATTTTCCAGAACCTGAAGATCCCATAATTGAAACAAATTCACCTTCTTTAATATGTAAATCAAGTCCTTTTAATACATGTAGCGATTCTTTTCCTATTGGATAAGATTTGTGTAGTCCTTCTATTCGAATCATATGGTTAGTTAGTTTTACTTTAAAATAAGTACACAAAAAACCTAATATTGCATACTTACAAACACTAGACGCCGACAATTAAAATTTGTTACAAGAAGTTATCGTAATTTTGTAAAAAAAAGATTAATTCATTTTTTTATGACTGATTTACCAAAGGATAAACAAATTATACTTTTTGATGGAGTTTGTAATTTATGTAATGATTTTGTTTTGAAAGTGATTAGATTTGATAAAAGAAATAACTTTTTATTTACTTCTTTACAATCAGAAACTGGAAAAGAAATACTGAAACATTTAAATATTAATACTTCAAAAATAGATTCAATTATTTTGTTTGAACCTTCTTCTACTTATTACATTAAATCCTCAGCAGCGTTAAAAATTATGAATAGCTTCGGAAGTGTTTGGAAATTAACTTATTTTTTCTGGTTAATTCCAAAACCTTTACGTAATCTTGCCTACGATTTTATAGCCAAAAATCGTTATAGGTGGTTTGGTAAAAAAGAACAGTGTATGATACCAACCCCAGAATTAACATCTAAATTTTTAAATTAAATGGTACAAGATTTAAAATGTGTGATTTTTGACATGGATGGTGTAATAATAGATTCAGAAGAATTACATAAAAAAGCTTATTATCAAGTTTTTGAATCTTTAAACCTTGAGGTTAACGAAACTTTGTATACATCATTTACAGGTTCGTCAACTTTAAATGCATTTCAAAAATTAGTAGCACATTTTAATTTAAATGAGCAACCAGAGGATTTGGTTTTAAATAAAAGAAAACGATATGTTGACTTTTTTGAAACTGATCCTAATTTAAAATTGATAGATGGTGTTGAAGATTTGATTAAATATTTTTATAGCAAAGGATATGTTTTGGTTTTAGCATCTTCTTCTGCTATGATAAATATAAATAGAGTATTTAATCGTTTTGATTTACAACAATATTTTAAAGCCAAAATTAGTGGTGCAGACCTAAAAGCTTCTAAACCACATCCTGAGATATTTGAAAAAGCTGTACATTTGGGTGGTTATAATAAGGGGGAATGTATTGTAATCGAAGATTCTGATAACGGTATTAAAGCAGCAAATGATGCTGGTGTATTTGTTGTGGGATATAATAATCCTGTAGTTACAAATCAAACTTTAGAAAATGCCGATATGGTAATCTCTGATTACAAAGAACTAATTGAATTATTTTAATGAAAGCAACGTCATTAAAAGCGTTTTTTATTACGCTTGTATTTATACTATCGTTTGGAGGCTTATCTATATACATATCTAAAAAGTCAAAATCCAATGCTGAAAAGAAAAATGTAGCTGAAAAACTACAAATGGTAAAAAGGGTTAGAGATCAAATAGATTCTGTTACTTTAGATACCAAGACTGAAGATAATACTATGGAGCAAGTGATTAAATTGCTCGATGACTACGAAAAACATCAAAAAATTGGTAGAAAACTTACCCATTTTGATATCCAAGAAGTTGAACAACGTTTAGATTTAATTTTCCCACAATCTTATGTAACTTTCCTAGAATATTTCGGAAATGGCGGTTCTATTTATAACAACAACATTTTAAGTGTTAAAGAGCCTTTATTTTTATCTGAATATCTTAAAAATACAGACAGGAAAGTAGAAGATGAAGATGGATTTCAAATAAATACAAATTCTGTTTTATGTTTAACTTCTGAAGATTCTAAAAAAGGAATTTGGTGTTGGTTAACAGAAAATGATGCTAACAATTCTGGTGAATGGCCAATAGCATATTTCAATAATAATGAAAAGAAACTCTACTACGGAGTTGATAATTTTAATCAATGGTTGGATTTACTTTTAACTCACAGATCTGAAATTGCAACTGTAATGAGTAACGATTCAACTTCTGTTGAATAATTTTTTACTTTAAATTATCTAAAATAAAATTTATAGTTGTGTTTGAATTATTATTCACAGCATAAGAATCTGTAATAAACTTTGGAGGAACAGCATAACCTTTGTCTATTAAATACTTAATATCGTCTGCAAATTCTAATGTTACTTTCCCTGTTAATAATACTCCTAAATCTTTACCTTCTTTATGATAATTGTAGATCTTTTTTAACCCAGTTAGATATAAATAATCTTTGGTAAAACCTCCTCCTCTATAAGCCCTTAAAGTTATATAAAAAGCAGCTTCTCTATTTAAATCATAAGTATTATGAAGTGATCTGAATGTTTTTGAAAAAGAATATCCTTTCGCTAAACCATTTACAGCTAAATCTCGGTATGCTAATTCTTTCAACCGTTTTATGGTTAGATTTCCAGACATATATTCACTAAAAACGGCTAACCCTTCTTGAGTTTCTTCGTTATTAGGAAACCCATGAGAAAAAACTTTTAAATCATGTTCCAAACCATTCATTGTAGTTACCATATGAACTCCAATTTCATGATTGGTTAAAATGGTCATTTCATTTTCAGAATAAGTATGATTGCTATTAACAACTAAACTCTTTGTACTATTTAAAACCATCGCTATAGCACTCATAGTTGAAGAATGCTTGATATTAAAGTCAAAATCATACTTCTCTCCATAAGTTTTAAAAATTTCTTCAGCTTCCGATGGTGAATATTTTGGTTGAAAAATAGGGTTGTTTTCCGTATCATCCTCAAAATGAAGAATGAACTTTGCGTTTTTTACATCTGCCTCTGTAGGAGAACCAAAAGATCGTAAACTATTGTAGTAAAACTTCTTCCCTTCTCCAATAGTTTCTATACATTGAATTAATCCTGAATAGAAGTAAATGATTTCTTCATACAAGTTTCTAATCCTCTCATCTTCTATTGCTTCTAATTCTAAAGCAAAAAACTGGCTATGTAATTTAAATTTATCGAAATCTCTTTCAGGATATTTAAAATCTGGATCTGTTAAATATTTTGAAGCAAAAAACTTTTGTTTTTCCTCTTCTATATTAACAGGATTCACATATCTCAATAATTCAATTTTCTTAACAAGCGTATCGATTTGCTTGTCTATATCCAATAGTTTTTGTGCTTTTACAGAAGTATCCATTATCATTTAAAAAACTCAATACAGCAAAGTTAAGATTTATGTTTTGCATAAAAAGTTTCTGCATGTTCTTTTAACATTACATCTAAATAAACTTTTACAGCTTGAACAACTTCAGGATATATAATTTGATTGAGTTCATCGCAATAAACCTTAGCGATCTCAGTTGCCAGAACCAAAGTATTTTTAAAATTTTGAGTGATATATTTTAAGAAATAGCCATTTCCTTGAAAAGTATCATTAATTTTTGAAGTAGATTTTATTCCTTTTGGCAAAGGCATTTTTTCTAAAATTGCTCGCCAACTTTCTATTTCTTGTTTAAAACGAATTTGATCAACATTAGAGGTACCTAAATTCCAAGTTGGCACTTCTCTATCCCAACGTTGCCAATTATAACTATGCATATCATAAACAATACACAATCCGAATTTCTCTTCTATTTTATGTATCAAGGCATGAACAACTTCATAAAATGCCAAATGTTTTTGTAAACTTTTACTTTTTTGTTCATCTGGCAAAGGAGTTTTCCAAAGTTGTTTTCCCCAAGCATCTTCATATATCGCATTATCTGGAGCTCTATTTAAATCATATTCAAATCGAGAATCTAAACCAGCAATAACAATTGGATGAGATGCTATCATTTGTTTTGTACAAGGGTCCTCTTCATACCAACGATCATATTCAGTATGCAAACAATTACTCCACAATTCTTTTCTAAATTGATGTCCATCATGTACTGCTCCACAAACATATGGCACATAATCATCAATTTTTATGGTGAAAGAATACTCATTTGAAACAGCTTCAAAAACCTCTTCAGAAGTAATTTTATGAATAATTTCTTGAACTGATAATCTCTCCATTTAATTCAAAATCTTTTGTAATGTTTTAAAAATCGACTTCTCAACTTTATCAACAGTTCCGTCTGCAAAAAAGACTTCTTTTATATCTTTAATTAATGCTCTTTTTTCTTCTTGAGAAAATTTATTAATTAGTAAATACTCTTTAATATTTTCTAAAATATCTTCCTCTTTATCAAAAACAATTTGAGTATGTACTTTGTTAAATGTTTTCTCATCTACTTTAGAAAGAATATACTCTCTTTCTTCCTCTGTTTCTAACATATTACATTGTGCTGCATACAATAACACATACGCTTCAAACTCAGTTTTTGTCCAGTCTATTATCATATTATTTTTCAATTGGTAAGTTTAGGGTACTTCCCCATTCGGTCCAAGAACCATCATAAATTGTGCAATTATCTTTTCCTGTTAATTCTAATCCTAAAGCAAGAATACAGGCTGTAATTCCTGTTCCACAAGAAAACATATAAGATTTATCCGTAGGATTTATAGCTTTAAAAACATCCTTCAATTCACTCATAGTTTTCATCTTCCCATTTTCTTTTAATTCTGTATGTGGTAAACTACATGAACCTGGAATATGTCCTCCTCGTAATCCTTCTCGTGGCTCTTTTACTTCTGCATAAAAACGTTCCTTAGATCTAGCATCTGCTAAACAATAATTTTGCTTTTCAATGTTCAACAAAACATCTTTAGTAAATGTTACTTTTTCACTTTGAAATTCAGCTTTAAAGTTTCCTTTATTTGGTTTAGTAACAAATTCTTCTTCCACTGGTAAATTTTGATTTTTCCATTCAGGGAGTCCACCATCTAAGACAGCAATATTATTAAAACCAAAAGTTTTAAATAAGAACCAAACCCTTGCTGAAGAATAAATTCCTAAATCATCGTAAACTACGATACAACTGTCTTTATTCACTCCTATTTCTTGAGCTTTTTCTTCAAAATATGATGTTTCTGGAAAAGTGTTAGGAAATTTACCATCTTTATCTAAAAACACTCCTTTTAAATCAAAAAAAATTGCGTTTGGAATAATTTCCTTTTTAGTATTAGAAACTGTATTTGAAGTTACCTTAGGTATGGTTGCATCAAAAATAATTAAGTTGTTACTGTTTATGTTCTTATGAAGCCATTGAACAGAAACAACAGGCTTTTCAATTTGTAACATCACTAGTAATTTTATGCTTCTTCTACTTTACGTTTTAGATCTGTCATTCTTCTGAAAGAAGCATTCTTCTCTAGTACTTTACTTTCTAAAAAATCGATTACTTTTTCCTGAAGCTTAACTTTTGAAACTTTATTGATATAAGTTATTCCACCAGGACTCATTACATTTACCTCAACCAACTTACCATTAATCACATCAATTCCAACAAAATATAATCCATCTTTAACTAATTTCGGACCAATTTTTTTACATAAAATTTTCTCTGCTGGCGATAATCGATGTTTTTCAACTCTACCTCCCGCAGTAACATTAGAACGATGATCTTTTTCTCCTGGAATACGTTTCATCGCACCAATTGGTAATCCATTTAACATTAAAATTCGTACATCTCCTTTTTCTGCTCCTTCTATATATTCCTGAAGAATTACATAATCTGAAGAACCATCACGTTTACTAATGTAAAAATCTAACAAAGAGTTAATATTTCCCATTGCCGATTTTTCAATTAGAATAACTCCAGAACCTCCATATCCGTTTAAAGGTTTTAAAATCATCTTATCAGAATTAGACTCTTCAATAGTTTTTATTAAATAATTCTTATTTTTTGACACGTGAGTTACAGGAATTATCTCATTATTAGGATCTTCAAAAACTGCAGTGTAAAGCTTATTATTCGCTTCACGCATTCCTTGTACAGAATTGATAATAAAAACATCATCTTTTACTGAATCCAAAAAGTTTAACATTAAAGGATCTAAATGAGGATTTGCTCTCATGAAAATAGCATCAAAACCAGCCAAGGGCAACATTTCTTCTCTAGTAGTAGCTTTCTTGTAATACGATTTTGGAGAAGACGGTACTTTATCCATTCTGTTGATAATCGTACAAAATGCATTTGTTACACTGTTACGTATTGTCAAATTTGAAGGAGTACAAATAGCAACTCCATGACCTCTTTTTGCACATTCATGTATTAAAGTTAAAGAAGAATCATTATCTGGTTTAATCTCTTCCCAAGGATACATTAAAAAACAAATATTCATTTAAGAATTATCGATTTAGTTAGTTTAAATTTTGGTTACTATGTAATAAAAAACACCAAGTACTTAGAGTAGTATTGGTGTTTATAAAATTACTATTTTTTTGTAGATATAAAAGAAATAAAATTACTTTACTTCATCATAATGATCGTCCCAGTTTTTTGGTTTAGGATCTCCTAATTTACCTACGGATTTTGCTACCATAGTAGCTACTGTTGCATCACCTGTAACATTAATTACTGTTCTGCACATATCTAACGGTCTATCAACAGCAAAAATTAATGCCAAACCAATAGGTAATAATTCACTTGGAAATCCTACAGATTCTAAAACAATAACTAACATTACCATTCCTGCACTTGGAACAGCTGCAGAACCTATTGAAGCTAATAAAGCTGTTAAAATTATTGTTAATTGGTTAGTAAATGTTAATCCTTCTGGCCAAATTACTTGCATGATAAAAACAGCTGCAATTCCTTGATACAAACTAGTTCCATCCATATTCACAGTTGCTCCAACAGGTAATACAAAACCAGAAACTTCTTTATCTACTCCTACATGCTCCTCTACACGTTCCATTGTTACTGGTAGAGTTGCAGCACTAGAACTAGTTGAAAAGGCTAACAATTGTGCTGGAGAAATTTTACTTAAAAACCAAAATGGTGATTTTTTCACATAAACCTTAATTAGTAAAAGGTAAAAACCTACCATTAAAGACAAACCAAATACGACACATAATGAATACCATAATAACTTCACTAATATCTCTATATCATCAAAAGCTATTATAACATTAGCTAATAAAGCAAAAACTGCATAAGGTGCAAATAGCATAATTAGATCAACCATTTTCATTACAACCTCATTTAAAGAGTCGAAAAAATTAATTAACGGTTTTGCTTTTTCTTCTGCAATTAACAGTAAACTAATTCCAACAAAAAGAGCGAAAAAGATTACTTGTAACATTGATGCATTTACGAATGATTTAAAAATATTACTAGGAAAATTATCAACTAAAGCTTGCAAAGGTCCTGCTCCCTTTTGTTTTGAAGCTTTTTGTAATTTATCAGCAACGCCAGCATCACCTGCATATTTTTCTTTAATTTTTTCTATTGTTTCTTTAGACATTCCTTCACCAGGCTTAACTGTATTCACAATTCCTAAACCTATTATGATGGCTACTAAGGTTGTGGTTATATATATCCCCAATGTTCTTAACCCCATTGATTTAATCTTAGAAATATCTTTCAAATCAGAAATACCTTTAATAAGTGATGCTAAAATCAAAGGCACTGCTATTAATTTAAGTAGATTAATAAAAATTTTCCCAAAAGGTGCAATCCAATTTGAAACAAATCCTTTACCTCCATCAATAGTATTCATTAAAAAACCGAAAATTATACCTAGAATCATTCCTATAATAATTTTCCAGTGTAATGCTAATTTTTTCATTTGTTTATTTAGGTTTGAGTAATGTTTGTAAAAATATAAAATTGAATACAATTAGCATATCTATAATTTACAAGAAAATTGTGACTTTGTTTTTGTATATTGTGTCTACATAACTGTAGAATTAATATTAAAATCAAAAAAATGGAAGGAATTTTAGACTTACTAAATAGCCCAATGGGTAAAACTATTATTAATGGAGTTGCAGGATCTACTGGACAAGATAGTAGTAAAACGGGAAGTGTTTTAACAATGGCTTTACCTGTTTTAATGAAAGCAATGCAACGTAATGCAGCTACACCTCAAGGAGCCGAAGGTTTAATGGGAGCTTTAAACAAACATGATGGTGGAATATTAGATAATCTTGGTGATTTATTTAATGGTGGTGTTAACAATGATGTAGTTAATGATGGAGGAAAAATATTAGGGCATGTTTTAGGGTCTAAACAACAAGGTGTTGAACAAGTAATTGGTCTAAAAACTGGAATGGACATTGGTGCTGTTGGAAATATTTTAAAAACTGCTGCTCCTATCCTAATGGGAGTTTTAGGAAAACAATCTAGGCAAAATGGATTAAGTAATTCTGGAGGAATTGGTGACTTATTAGGAGGAATGTTAGGCGGAAATAGTACTCAACAAGAACAAAGTTTCTTAGAGAAAATTTTAGATGCAGATGGTGACGGTAGTGTTATCGATGATGTTGCTGGTATGGTATTAGGTGGAAGTCAGAAAAAATCTGGAGGTTTACTTGGTGGACTTTTAGGTGGTTTATTTGGTAAGAAATAAGATTCGATTTATATAATAACAAAAGGGTAGACATGCTTGTTTACCCTTTTTCTTTTGTATACATTTGCGCTCTAATTTAATTCTATTTCGTGGATAAATTAAAAGAACGATGGGGACTTAAAACAACTTGGGATGTTGTTGCGGTTTTAATAGTGTTTGCCTTTAATGGTTCATTTTCTG
>ERZ1740052.232-NODE-232-length-19530-cov-18.826701_pt1 | contig 19530 bp, 21 predicted proteins | sample MGYA00581750_ERZ1740052 | MGnify/ENA primary metagenome ERZ1740052 (study PRJEB43018, sample SAMN04849743) | marine metagenome | isolation source: floating plastic debris | place: Pacific Ocean | collected 2008-08-30 | study: EMG produced TPA metagenomics...
ATGAGAGTCATGTGTGAATTGCTAATAACATTTCTTTATAAAGAAAAGATGCGCCAAATTTAGCCAACATAGGTTGGCTTTGTTCTTATAGCCCCAGCCTTCTAGGCTGCGGGTGATTAAGCTCTTAACTGCTCAATCCGTCTTAGAAAGTTTGTCAGACAAAAAAACGATACTACCAAGCCAGTTCCTTAATTTAGGGAGATGGTAAAACCGGATTGACCCAAATTTACGCCAAATCGAAAATTATAGTATTCCTGATATCCTCATTTTCTGGTTGTATAAAATACACATAGAGAGATTATACAATCACGAATAAAACTAATTCGTTAAGTCTATTGAAGGCAACATAATATAAGCCAAAAGCAAAAAAACTATCATTAAATTTTTATAAACATTATCAGTGCTGTAAAATTACGCTTGCCTAAACAGACACATTGATTAAGTAACTTTATATTCGATGAGCTATAACTGGCGAAGGATAAGCCTTCGCGGGACACTTAAACTTGCTTGATTTATTTAAAACTCATATATGAATAGAATACGGAACTTTTTTATTATTTAAGGCAACTATTATATTAGCTACGCGTCTGAGATAATTGTATGCAAATAGTCTTTATATAGCAAATTTTATTAATAAGATAAATCCTAATAAATCTGCTAAAAAAAGACACTATAAATTAAAAAAACTCGGAACATTTAATCTGAGATATTGTCAAACTAATTAATAGTAATGAACGGAATTGTTGGGGAGAAAAAACTAATGTCTAATCAAAATCGTTGGAAATCAAAATGTGCTGTATTCATGGCTTTAGGTGTCACAGCAGCGACTGTAGCACCCTTAGTTGCAACCGCACCAGCCCAAGCTCAAACTAGTTTTTATGATGTTTCATCTAACTATTGGGCAGCACCTTTTATTCAGGAATTAGCACAAAGAGGAGTTATCGCGGGTTTCCCCGATGGTAGCTTCCGTCCAGATGCACCAGTAACCCGCTCTCAATATGCTGCGATGCTTCGTAAAGCTTTCAACAAGCGTCAAGAGAGACAAGGAATTAACTTTGTTGATGTATCACGTAACTATTGGGCTTACAACGCGATTCAAGAAGCTTATACCACTGGTTTCTTATCTGGATATCCTGGAAGAGTTTTCCGTCCTACTCAAAATATTCCTCGCGAGCAGGTGTTGGTTTCTCTTTCCAACGGTTTAGACTATGTTGCGAATAATCCTCAAAGCACGCTCGGATATTATAACGATGCTTATAACATCTCCAGCTATGCTCGCAACCCCATAGCAGCAGCAACAGAGAAGCGGTTGGTAGTTAATTATCCTAATACTAAATTTTTAAATCCCAAAGGAACTGCAACCCGTGCGGATGTAGCTGCTTATATTTATCAAGCTTTAGTTAGCAGCAATCAAGCTAAAGCTATCAGTTCACCCTACATCGTCGCTCTCAACAGCACTTCACCGATTGTTACCATCCCTGAAGGAACAGTTCTTCCTGTGAAGTACGACAAAGCAGAAAAAATTATGGTCACTAAGGATGAAACAGCACCTTTGACCTTAACTATTTCTCAAAACGTAATTACAGACAACGGAGATTTAGTAATTCCAGCAGGTTCTCGCGTTGTGGGTAAACTCCAACCTGCGAATGGTGGTTCTCAATTCATAGCTCAAAGACTTATTACTACTAGCGGAAAAGAATACAATATCAGCGCTTCTTCTGGAGTAATTACCAAAACTGAGACCGTTAAGAGAGGTACCAGCACAAAAGGTATTATCAAGAATACCGCATTAGGTGCGGGTGCTGCCGCCGCTGTCGCTGCGGTAACAGGTGACCGTGCTGTAGCAACCGAAGAAGTACTAGGTGGTGCAGCTATCGGTGCAATCACTGGCATCTTCTTCAACAAAAAGAGTGTTGACTTAATCGTTATTGACCCAGATACCGACCTAGAAATGACCATCGGTAGAAGTTTCGATGTTTCATACCGGTAATAACTAAGAGTTAGGATTTAAGAGTTAGAAGTTAGGAGTTAGAAGTTAGGAGTTAGGAGTTAGGAGTTAGGAGTTATCAATTAACAACTCCTAATTTTTTTAACCCATTACCTCTTACCCATTACCCATTACCTCTTACCCATTACCCATTACCCATTACCCATTACCTGATATTAGTTTGCGGCAAACGAATAATAAAAGTAGTTCCCGGAGTTTCTGGTGACTTAATAGCAAAACGATTAGCAGGGCTGAAAATTTCCATTTCACCCTGCATTTGCTCTATCAATTGTTTTGCTATGGTTAATCCTAATCCAGAACCGGGAATTTCAGTTTGGGCTTGTACTCCTCGATAACCTCTTTCTCCAAGATGCTCTAAATCTTTTTGTGGAATGCCCGGCCCGTTGTCACTAATTGCAATTCCTAAAAAGTTAGCTTTATCTCTTATTGATTCTATTAAAATTGTGCCGCCAGCGGGAGTGTATTTCAAAGCATTATCAATTAAATTACTCAATATTTCTCGTAATGCTTGGTAATTTCCTCGCACGTCAGGCAAATTATTCTCAATCTTAGTTATTAATTCTAGAGAGCGTTCCTGCGCTATTGCTTCAGTTGATACTAATAGCGGCTGCAATACTTCATTGAAATTTAAATCAACTATTTCTTGTTCTGCGCCATTTAATAACAATAAAGGTTTATCAAGCTCAATAGTTGCTTCTACTTCCACTTGATTTTGTGCGGGTAATTTGGCTGGAAGTAAATCTTCTGGAGTTAAATCAATTGCTTCATCAAATTTCTGTAGTAATTCCTTCAGCCTATCAGTTTCCCGAACTATAGATAAAGCAACTTCCCGGTTTTCATCTTTCGGTCGCAATCGCTTCGTCAAGAGCTTTCCAAAAGTTCGCAAAGCTGTTAATGGATTGCGAAATTGATGCAATAAATTATCCATCAAATCCAGCTGCCTTTCTTGCATTATTTGATGATTATGTAACTGGCTTGCCAACCAAGCACGCCGTCTGTCCATAATACAAGCAATCGCCAAACTTTGAGCTACACTTTCAATTTGAGTCCGTTCGCTTTCATTCCAAGCCCGGTCTTCCCTACCCGTTACCAATAACCCCATCATCACCGAATCGTGAATCAAAGGCAAAACAATTTGGTCTCCTTCCATCAAGTATTCTTGATTGTCTTCTTGAGCTTGATTTGAGAAATTATTATCTAACGGCGAACTGCTGTCTGCTGAAGACCCAGCTAATAAATGACGATTAACAGATGGTAAAGCTACCTGATGCTCAAGTCCTACTACAGCAGTCTCTGGATAAACCGCAACAGGAATTAACTTTGCTTCCCCCTTATGTGGTGGAACCTCTGCCAATTCTTGCGTCAAATATACAACGCTCAAAGATGCTCCCAATCCTTGGGCTAGCAGCGTTAATTGTTCTCGGCACAGAGCAACAAACTCTGAACTGGCAGAAACTATCATAAATGAATTCTTCTGGTTCGCGATTGTACAAAAACTGCGATTGATACAATAATCGGGATTAAACCGGGAATTAAATCGCGGATTAACATTACCCCTTTTACAAAGCTTAACTAATTCTGACTCGTAATAATTGATTCTGAAGCATTATATTACTCAATACTTTTGATTTATTTACATGTAAATAAATATTTTTTGATTTCAGTTTGGTTACAAACCATTGATTTTTTTTAGTAAAACTTTTATAATTGGCACGGATTTTGTAGCTATAACTACAATCCAGAGCTAATACGAGGAGGAAAATAGTTTGGCTAGGAGAAGGAAGCGCAAAAGCCGTCGTCGTCAGGAAGGGCGGCGTATTCTAGAACACGTGCCTCAATATAGCATCGAAAGTGGTGAAGATAAACCCGTGACGGCAGCAAGAAAGTTTATTCAAGCTGAGGGTATTCTTCCACCTGCTTTGTTGCTAGTGAAGCGTAACGAACACACTACAGACCGTTATTTCTGGGCTGAAAAAGGTCTGTTTGGTGCTCAGTACGTCGAAGAAAATCACTTTTTGTTTCCGAGTTTGAGAACAATGGAACCGACATCGATTCCAGAAGCATTAGCTGTTGCCGTTGCTCGGTAAACGAGTCTCTCAGAAGGTTGTTTGTCTTAAGTTTTGAGTGTGACTTTTGACAACAATCTATTAACTGGCAAAATGATGCATTTTTTTTAAATGTTTATGTTTTCTTAATGTTTTGAAATTATTTGCCAGTAAAATCAGTTCGATAAAGATGCTTAATTTTGGTTCATTCCATACAATTGTTGAATTTTTGTGTGGTAAGTCGTAAGTGTGAGGAAATATTATTTTTCGAGACTAAGGGTTTAGGGATATAAGGATTTGGTAAATTTATACGGCGAATGAGCATTACTGCCTTTGCAGCAACTGGCGCAGCTAAAGGCATGAATAAAGTTCCTGTTTGACCTGTTATGGCTCTCTAGCTGTCAGCAGGGTCATTTTTACCTATCCTTCCCTTTATTCCATATATCTGTCTCAATACAGAGGTTTCTAGTTAGTTAGTGGATTATTCTTAATAAGAGTTAACTATTTACATCATGTCGGTCATTTATTTCAAAGCCGCTCTTGATAAACGGTTGGGAAATCTTTATGTTTAATAGGTCTGATTGCTGCACCAGACCATAGTCTTCTTTGGAAGAACTGTAAATGTTTTTAGCGGCAAAACGAATAGTTAATTGGTTCTGCGGAAAACTGACTATAAATTGAAAGCTGCTTTGTTCTGGAAGTTAACTTAGTTTTAGATTTGAACTAAGAAATCCAGTAACTATGTATTTCTTCTATTCTTTTTCTATTCTTTAGAGGATGTTTTAAAAGTATAATTTCATACTCAGTCGGTCGAATTAACCTGTCCAAGGGGTACGTTACGAAGACCGTAGATTAAAAACCAGTTGGTCTACGAAGGTTGACTTTGCCTGTGTAGTAGCGACTATAAAGCGCTAGATACTTTTAAAACGTCCTCTTCAAGGAAAAGATAGGTCGCCATTTTTGGTTTTAGACAATACCTACCAATGAATCAGAGTTCTTAAACAATAAAGTTTAGAAATATTAGTCGCTTAGAATCTAATTTATTTTTTGGTAGCACGCCAATCTGTTGTGAAATAAATTAACAACAAATTAAATCTTAAAAGCTGTGAACTTATATTTATTTCGCTCAAGGCAACAAAAATAGTGCCTTGAAGAAATATTTATATGCTTAAAGGCGATAATTCAAGCTCTTTTTAGCTGTAATGCTTCTTCTAAAGAAATAATTTCATCTCGATGAGCGATTACAGTAATTTTGGTGTTTTGCTCGCTGTTGGAATCTTCAACAGTTAGCAAAACTTTTTCTTCTTTACCTGCTTTGCTCCAGTAAAAAATGCCGCTTAAAGGGGATAGCAAGACTATCCCATAAAGCAGAAAGCTTTGACTAGAAAAAAGCAAAGACAACATTAATGATAGACAAGTAAAACCAACAGCCGCAAGAACAGTCAAAAATATGGCTAAAAACCAACTAGGTTTAACAAAACCAGTCATAGTTACTTGATTTTTTTGCGGGTCTACCGCTGCCACTCGATAAGACCTCGCTCGAAAGTAGTCCTTTAATTGAGGCATTAAAGAGGCTTCATTTAATTGGGATACCAGGTGCGCTGTTTCTGTACGGTCTTTAGTAGAAGCCCTAATAAAGAAGAATAACCCGACCGACATTAATAAAGTGAGCAGCAACGTGGATGGCAGAATAGCAGTATCCATAGCAAGTTAGGAGGTGTAATCAGAGGAAACAATTACCATTATTATTGGTAAATTGTCCTCTTTACACTAAATATTTCTCCGCTTTATGTAATCGTGCCAAAGACGAGCTAAATCTTGGGCTAGAGTTTGCCATTCAGAGGAAACTTGGTACATCCGTCGGGGACGACCGCGTCCTTCAAGCTTCTTCCAATATCCAGTAATTGCTTTCTGGTCTTCAAGAAACTTAATCGCACTATAAAGTACAGTATCTGAAAGTCGATAAGTTGGATATTCGGCCTCCAGTTTCTGGATTAACTCGGTGCCGTAAGATTCCCCTTGTTGCAAAACAGACAAGATATAACAAACAGCTAGTTCCTGACAGAGGTAGGTCGGCGGAGGATTTTCAAAGAATTGATATATATCCTCAAGTTTCATAGTTAGTGAATGGCTAAAAAAATGCCTTAATGTTGAGCCTGTAATTTCTATAGAGAGTATATAGTGCTACTCCATAAAATGTAAGTATATAACGCTACTTAGACTCATATGGTCTGCATTATAAACACTACATTAAAGCACATGATTGTTACTTATGGTACTGTCGCACTAGAATTGGGGTGCAGTGAACCGCACCCCTACCCAAACTCGGAAAGTAGTGTTGTGAGGAGTAGCTTGACAGCAATTTTCATCGCCATCAGTGTGTCAAGTGATGCTAAGCAAATTAGAACTGCTTAAGCATAAAATGGCACTTAAGCAATAATAAAGGTAAATTGCTAATTTTTTGTAAAAATTAACAAATACTTTTTTAGAAAGATTATCCCCTCGGTAATTTAACTTATTTTTATAAGGTAAAATCGGGTATTCACAAGCAGCTATCTATAAATAGCTACGCAGACGAAGAAAGTAACGTGAATTATTTATGTACTTACACTCTTAATTTATTGTCCTTCACCTGTATGTTTAGTTGGTGTAATAATTTTCTAAAAGAGAGCCTATTAGTTTTTTTGATATGTCAGAACAGTTAGACAATCTGTCTTCTTCTAAAGTCCGTTCTATCGGGCAGAATTTTCGTATTACGGGGTGGATTAGTTTTGTACTGCAATTAGTACTGGGTATTGTCTCCAGCTTACTGCTATTAGTATTTGTAATTGGTCGCAGACCGGGGACTCCTTCGGCCACTACTGAAACTGGCTTTGGCGTATTTTTAGCCGTCTGCGGCATAGTTTCTTTAGGAATCAGCGTTTATTTAGCATTTCGCTGTAAAAATATTGGCAGAAAGCTACAATCAACTAACTCTAGTAACCGTCCTCGAAAAATTGAGACAGTTAAAACCTTGCAGTTGGCTTTGATAGTAAATTTAGTGGGAATGCTGTTGACCCTATTAGGAGCGCAAGCAATTGTTGGCTCTTTAGTAGTTAAAGCAGTATCAAGTCAAACTATAACTACCCTGGGTGCTGTAGACCCCAACCGAATCAGCGGTCAAGATATGCTTGTAGTTCAGGCGAATAATAATACAATTACAGCCCATTTTGTCGGGCTTGTAGGGTCAATTTGGTTGTTAAATCGTATCACCAAGTGAGTGTGAAGGCGATACGATTTAAAAGCTAAACGAGGAAGTTAAGAAGATTGGAGGAAGAAAACTTCTTGCTCACTGTTTCTAATATCTCCATCTTTAATCCGGAATTTTCTAGGGTCTTTACCTGATATTTTTTTGTTAAGAGAGAATTAGTTGGCTCGATTATTGTTAAGTGCTAATTCAGTACCAGAACTATTTTTTGTATCCTCGTAGAAATTTTTTTTGCTAGGTCGTCAACGCGAACACTACAATATGTCTTGGTGTGTTGACTCAAATATTTTAAATCCTATAACTTAAACTGAGAAACATCTGTGCTAGATATCAAGCAAATACGGGAAAATCCCCAATTAATCCTAGAAAGACTGAAAAATCGTGGCGATAATTACGATATTCAGCCTATTGTTGATTTGAACCAACGACAGCGCGATTTAGAGACAACCCGAAGTCAACTTCAAGCTCGCAGTAATGAAATTGGTAAGTTGGTTGGACAAAAAATCAAGTCGGGTACCAGTCCTCAAGACGCAGAAATTAAAGATTTACGAGAAGAAGGTAATTCTCTGAAAGCCAAATTAGGTGAATTCGAGCCTCAAGAGAAAGAGATTAAAGCCGAAATAGAACAGCGAGTACTTGCTCTTCCTAATTTACCCAGCGAGTCTACACCGGTTGGTAAAAGTGAAGAAGAGAATGTAGAAATTCGACGCTGGGGTGATGAGTATTTACCTCAAAACTCAAATATTATTCCTCATTGGGAAATTGGTGAAAAGTTAGGGATTCTTAACTTTGAAAGGGCTGTAAAAGTTGCTCAAAGTCGTTTTGTTGCTTTGATTGGGGCTGGTGCGGCTTTAGAAAGAGCATTGATTCAGTTTATGCTCAATCGTCAGGTAGAAGCTGGTTATGTAGAAGTAGTTCCACCGTTTTTAATTAACTCTGAGTCTTTGACAGCTACGGGACAGCTACCTAAATTTGCGGAAGACAGCTTTAAATGTGCTGAGGATGATTTGTGGTTGACTCCCACAGCAGAAGTTCCTTTAACAAACCTTTATCGCAGCGAAATTATTAATTCAGAAGAATTACCGATTTATCACTGCGCTTATACTCCCTGTTTTCGTCGCGAAGCTGGAAGTTACGGACGGGATATGCGGGGTTTAATTCGTCTGCATCAATTTAATAAAGTTGAGCTGGTTAAATTAGTTAGTCCAGAAACTTCTTTTGATGAATTAGAAAAATTACTTAATGACGCTGAAGCGATTTTACAAGCTTTACAATTGCCTTACCGGGTGATTGAGTTGTGTACCGGAGATTTAGGATTTTCAGCCACAAAAACCTACGATATAGAAGTTTGGCTGCCCTCAAGCGGTAAATATCGTGAAATTTCCAGTTGTTCAAACTGCGGAGACTTTCAAGCCAGAAGAGGTAACATCCGCTTCAAAGAAACTGGTAAGAAAGGAACTCAGTTCGTGCATACCCTCAATGGTTCCGGATTAGCTGTAGGAAGAACAATGGCAGCCATCTTAGAAAACTATCAACAACCCGACGGAACCTTACACGTACCCTCAGTGCTACAACCTTACTTAGGTGGTAAGGAAATTTTGGAATTATAAATAAGGGAATAGGGCATTGGGCATGGGGCATAGGGGATTGGTAATGGGTAATTGGTAATGGGGAATAGGGGAAAAGAGCAAGATATTCCCACTACAAATGTTTTGATAACGACCTAACTCTGTAAACTTCTAACTTTCAACTCCTAACTATCAATCCAAAATCCAAAATCCAAAATCTAAAATCCACAATCCTAACTATTCCCAATCCCCAATGCCCCATGCTCTATGCCCTATGCCCTATGCCCTATGACCAATTCCCAATTACCAATTACCAATCCCCCATACACAATTTAAAATAAAGAAATGTATAGTTTAAATAAATTCACAAATTTTCTATGTCAGTTTTAGCGGCAATCGCAGTTTTGGCTGTACTAATCTTTGTCCATGAATTGGGACATTTTCTTGCAGCGAGGTCTCAAGGTATTCATGTTAATCGCTTTTCTCTGGGTTTCGGGCCGGTACTTTTAAAGTATCAGGGGCCTGAAACCGAGTACGCGGTACGTGCGTTTCCCTTTGGTGGTTATGTTGGGTTTCCAGACGATGACCCCGACAGTACAATTGAGCCAGATGACCCGAATCTGCTGCGTAACCGTCCGGTTTTAGATAGAGCAATTGTAATTAGTGCTGGAGTAATAGCGAATTTAATTTTTGCTTATTTTTTGTTAGTTTCACAGGCTGGGTTTGTCGGAATTCCTGAAGCTTCTCAACCAGGAGTTTTGATTCCGAAACTTGCCCCAGACATGAGTATGGCAGCGACTAAAGCAGGTATCAAGGCTAGAGATGTGATTCTGGCAGCAGATGGAACAGAATTTGGTACATCTGTGCAAAATACACCGTTGTTGAGCGAAATTATCAAAAAACATCCTGGAGAACCCATTGAATTAAAGATAAAGAGGGGCGAGAAAAATCTTAATTTAACAGTGGTTCCGGAAGATAAATCCGGGAGTGGAAGTATCGGTGTTGCTTTATCTCACAACGGTAAAATAGAACGTCGTTCGACCAAAAACATTTTAGAAGCTTTCAGCGTTGGTGCAACTCAGTTTGAAAATATTATTTCTCAGACAGTTCAAGGATTCGGAAAACTAGTTACGAACTTTGGTCAGACAGCAGGTCAAGTTGCAGGACCGGTAAAAATTGTCAAAATTGGTGCGAGCATTGCTCAAAACGACACTGGTAGTTTATTCTTTTTTGCAGCATTAATTAGCATCAACTTAGCTTTCATCAATATTTTGCCTTTACCGGCTTTAGATGGTGGACAGCTTGCTTTTCTATTAATTGAAGGTGTACGCGGTAAGCCTTTACCAAATCGCATTCAAGAAGGTGTAATGCAAACTGGTTTAGTGCTACTTTTAGGAGTAGGGATTTTGATATTCGTTAAGGAAACTTCTCAGTTAGAGTGGGTACAAAAATTATTAGAGTCAGCAACCCCAAAGCTATAAAGCAGTATTAAAGTGATTTCCGACCCTGACAAGTCAGTGAGTACTAACCGAAAAAAATCTTCTAGTAAAAAGCAGCGGACGCACTCTATTTTAGTGCGTCTGAAGCGTTTGTATCCAGATGCAACTTGTTCTCTAACTTATTCAACTCCGGTACAGTTACTTGTCGCAACAATTCTTTCCGCTCAATGTACAGACGAGCGAGTTAATAAAGTGACACCAGAATTATTTCGTCAATTTCCAGATGCAGAGAGTTTGGGAAATGCACCGATTGAAGAACTTGAGAATTTAGTGCGCTCTACAGGCTTTTATCGGAATAAAGCTAAGAATATCAAAGCCGCTTGTCAGATGATAGTTAAAGATTTTGGCGGTAAGGTTCCTCGAACGATGGAAGAACTATTGCTGCTTAGGGGAGTAGCTCGGAAGACTGCAAACGTAGTGATGGCTCATGCTTTTGGAATTAACGCAGGGGTGACGGTTGACACTCATGTCAGCCGTTTGAGCCAAAGATTGGGTTTAACGAAGCATGAGGATGCAGTTCGCATTGAAAGAGATTTGATGAAATTATTACCGCAAGCAGATTGGGAAAATTGGTCAATTCGCATAATCTACCACGGTCGTGCGGTTTGTAAAGCCAGAAACCCAGCTTGCGAAGAATGCGAGTTAGCTGATTTATGTCCAATTGGGCAAAAAATTTCTCCTCAAAATGCAAATATTGATGTCATAAGTAGTGCAGTTCGGTAGAATGGGGAATGCTGTTCAAAAACAATCAGGAATTTAATGGCTAAAAAAGCAATGGTCGAGCGCGAGAAAAAACGCGCCAAGATGGTAGATAAGTATTGGGATAAGCGTCAAGATTTGTTAGATGAGTTTAGACAAACAGCAGACCCCTTAGAAAAATTAGAAATTCATCGTAAAATTCAGCGTTTACCTCGTAACAGCGCTCCAACCCGTCGTATGAACCGCTGCTGGGCTACAGGTCGTCCCCGCGCTGTTTACCGTGACTTCGGTCTATGTCGCAACGTCCTACGCGACTGGGCACACAAAGGGTTATTACCTGGGGTTGTTAAGTCTAGTTGGTAAAACGATTTTAGATTTCGGATTTTGGATTTTAGATTGAACAACATCAATTACATTTAATAAGGTTAATGTAGGAGTAATTGATTTTTGGCAACTGCTATTAAAAATGATTGCTTCTACAAATACCTCTTTGCAATCAAAATAATTTGGTCTAACTCCCAAAAAATCTAAAATCTAAAATCTAAAATCCAAAATTCACTGTCCGCAACATTTATCAATTCCCAAGCTTTCCAAAAGTAGGTCGCTGACTGCGTTAGCAATCGCAAACTCTCCATAAAAGCTTTCGGAAAAGTCAAAGGCTTGCATTTCTGTGACAATAGCTAATACTAATTCACCTAAATCATTTTCTCCCTCCATCCGCTGTCGGATAAAAATTTGTGCTGCACGTTGGGCTATATCTTGATTAATAGTTTCTGGAATAAACTCTTCATTTAAGAATGAATGTAAACGCTGTTGTAACCATTCTCCTTCTTGTTGAGGATTTTCAGCAGGTGGTAAAGTTATAGGTGGTATTGGTTGAGTCATATTTTTGATTTTTTGGCTTTTTTTTATTTATTTTATTTGTTGAATTTTTATTTCTTTGTTTGTTATAGAGTTAGTAGATAGAGTTAGAGAAAACTGGAAATCGGTAATTAAGAGTTGCGAGCAGTTATTTCAATATTCACCATTTCCCCTTTTTCCTATAATTGCTAACTGAAAAGTAAATTATATGCAATACGATGTCGCTGATATTATCCAAGAATACTCCCAAGGCTATTTTCTCATGGCTGATGAAAATAATAACTTGGGATGGTATAGCAGTCGCAATCGTACTTTAATTCCATTAGATGACAGATTTCGTTTTCCCAAGTCTTTAAGAAGAGTTATTAACCAAGAGCGGTTTTCTGTTGCAATCAACCGCGATTTTGAAGCTGTTGTTAATGGATGTGCTGACCGAGAGTCTACCTGGATTTCTGAAGAATTGAAAGATATTTACTATGCGTTGTGGGAAAGCGGTTGGGCTTATAGCTTTGAAACTTGGCAAGGTGATAAACTTGCGGGAGGGATTTTAGGAATTGTAATTGGTGGTGCTTTTATCGGCGAATCAATGTTCTTTCGTATTCCCGAAGGCTCGAAAGTTGCTATGGTTAAGTTAGTAGAAAGATTGCGCGAAAAGCAGTTTGTCTTCTTTGACGCTCAAATGATGAATCCTCATTTAGAACGCTTTGGTGCTATCTCTATTAATGATGACGAATATCAAGTTCTATTAGAGAAAGCTTTGCAATCCAATTGTAATTTTATATAAATTATTTATTTAAATCGTTTTAAATAAAATCAAATAAAAATAAATATATATTTAGAAGGGAAAAATTTTTTATTAGTACTGAGTGAAATGGTATTATTTTTAAGTAAGCTACTTTTCATAATGGAAGCATTAGTCGCTTTAAAAATTTTGCTTACCTTCCCATTATATAAAATAGCAGCAAACGCGCATTTTTTGAAGCGGTAAAGTAAAATTTCTTTTTTAATAACAAAATCGTTATTTTCTGAGAAGCAGAAAACTGAATTGTATTGTAGTGTAACTATCTTGGTCGCTAATACTATACAAATTAAGTGCGTAAAAGCTTACCTGGAGATAATTTTTTATTTTTTATTTTCCGTAACTAAGGTCAAACTAATCCACTCTCCTTTATCGTTATAGCTGCGAATCATGCGCTGACGAAGATGCGGGTTAATTAACCAACCGACTTCAAGAAATAAAGGTTGACGTAATTGAATTTGAAGCGGAGAAGTAACGGAAGCACCATCGGGTAGTAGTAAAACCTGCACCTGATTTTGTTCAAATAACAGAACGGAATCTTTGATAGTAGCAGTTGAGGAAATAGTCCGATTCGCAAAACTAAGACTTTGAGTTAATTTTCCATTTTCAATACTTAAATGCATTTTTGTTGAATAGCTATCCGGTTTTTGTAAATCGGGATAGATAGTTACCGCTTCACCAAACCATTCTCCTAACAAAGCATCAACTGTTAAAACAGGACGTTCTACGGATTGAGTTTGAGCAAGATGTTCTCGAATCAAAGTAAAAGAACTTAGCTTTAGGTTTTTATCAAAAAGCTGTACCAGACGTAAGCGATGATTTTCATGAATAAAGCCAAACTCACCACCAAATTCAGAGAACGGGGCTAATTGAATAGAACCATTGGAAAAAGCACCATCTTCAAAAAACATAATTCCCTTTCCCAGAGAGCTATATTCCAAGACTTTTTCATCTTCTCCAAAGCGGATGGTTTGACGAATCGTTTGATTATCATTCAAACCCTCCAAAGAAACAACGCTCTTAGTATCCTGTAATAATTCACCTTGAGCAGACAAACGGGTAAAAGAACCTTCCCATTCACCAAGATTTTTTAATAAAGCATTCCATTGTGACATCGTAAATCAGTGAGCAGTGAACAGTGAACAGTTATCAATTATCAATTTTGAATCTATAATTCACTCTTGACTTCTAATTCTTAACTCCTAACTCCTAACTCCTAACTCCTAACTCTTAACTTCCAACTTTAATTACGCTTTTAGTATTGCTAGTAAACTTTCTATTGATTCTACCGTTGCTTCGCAGCGCAAATAAACTCCCTATTAATCCTACCGCTGCTCCGAAGCTTAATAGAATAACTGGTAGTAATAAAATTTGTAGTGTGGTTAGTTGTAAACCATTGGTGAGAAACTGAATAAATTCGGGTTGATTGGCTAGCATCTTGTTCAAAAGCTGTTGAACAAGGCTTATAAAGCTCCAAGCTGCTGCACCACCAAATATCCCAAAGGTGATTCCTTGAAGGATAAAAGGTAAATAAATCCAAGTCGAAGTTGCACCTACTAACTGCATAATTTCTATTTCTCTACGTCTAGCTGTGACTACCAGACGAATTGTGATGCTGGTAACTGCGATTGCTGTTAGTGTCAAAATTACGGTGATTGTCAGCGTCACCCAATTCAAACCTCTGTGTAATTGAGCAATGCGTCTAACAGCTTCATCGACGTACTGTACTGTATCGACGATTGGTATTTTAGCTAAGCTAGTGGCTAAATCTGGTACAACTTGAGAATTAATTGCTTTTACTTTAATTTCATCTACCAAAGGGTTTCCATCTAATTGTTGGGTAGCACCTTCAATATCGGAAATTCCCATTTCCTGGACTAATTTTGTCCAAGCTTGTTCTTTAGTAATAGTTTTGATTGTAGCGACTTCCGGCATTTTCGCTATTAATGTTTCAATACTTTCTCCACGTCCTGCTGGTTCGAGATATACCGATACTTCTAACTGAGAACCAAATTGATGGAGTAGTTTTTCAACCTGCCAAGAAGTTTGTAAACTAATACCGAATAAGAATAAAAGCACCGCAACAGTACTTATAGCAGCCCAATTCATCCACCCACCCCGACGCAAACCTAAAAAAGTTTCTTTGAGTAGGTAATCTAACTTAGTCAGGAATTTCAACACGCTCTGAAGGAAGTAAAATTTTGAATAACTAATTGTAAATACTTGTACTGATAACGTCTCTAGTTGATTTTGCGGGTTTAACGACTCTAGTAAAATACTCTTAGTTGAGATTAGTTAAGAAATTTATCTGTGGTAGGATTCTAAGCAAATCAGTTAGATAAATATTTCTCAAATAGTTTCTCAAATATCATTCAGTAAAAATACGTCCCGTACTGACGTGCAATTGAAAATGGCTCAAGAATACCACCGTGCAAAACTTAGAGGAAAGTCATTTAAAGGACAAGACTTAACAGGTGTCGATTTTTCCAATTCTGACATTCGCGGTACCGATTTCACTAATGCTATTCTCACAGGTGCAAATTTCAGTCATACAAAATCGGGTTTGCAACGCCGTTGGGCAATTATTATAATTCTGTTTACCTTGGTGCTGTCAGCGATATCAGGCTTAATGTCGGCTGTTGGTGGTTCTTTGGTGGGATTTATTTTAATTGATAGCGCTCGTTCTCATCTTTATACAGGTGTAGCAAGTTTAATTATTCTCTCAATATTTTTTCTGCTAAGCATCCGCAAAGGAGTGTTGTCTGCTTGCGTATTTTTGGCAGTGGCTATAGCTTTAGCAGTAGTTACAGCAGTGGCTTGGGCTGGGTTTGTCGCTGTTGTTTGGAGCGGGTTAGCAGCTGCTTCAGAAGCCACGGAGATAGCGCCGATTGTTGCAGTAGTCGCGACAGGAACTGTAGCCGTAATTGTGACTGCGGTAGGAGCAGTATGTGTAACAATTTCAGCAGCTATCAGCGGAGCGATTGCGGGTATTTTTGCAGTGATGATAACTGTGATGATAGCGGGAACAGTTGCTGGTGCAGTATCGGTATTTGCGATGATGACCAATCCTGTTGCCGGAATAGTCGCTGGTACTGTATCGGTAATGTTGGTAATATTGTCTGCTTACATCGGTTGTAGCGCGATTTCTGAAGATAAAAAGCAAAATTTTGTCCGCAAGATTGCTATTTCCTTAACTACTAGATACGGTACTAGTTTCCGCAATGCTGATTTAACAGATGCTGATTTTACCCAAGCTAAACTTAAAAGCGCTAACTTCAATAAAGCCAAAGTAAAACGTACCAACTGGTTTGAAATCAAACAGGTTCATCTCGCAGCAGTAAATACAACTTATCTAGAAAACACCCAGATGCGGGAGTTAGTTGTCAACAAAGATTTACAAAACAAAATATTTGACGGTTGGAATTTAAGAGGAATTAATTTACAGGGAGGAAACCTCAAAGACGCAAGTTTTGTAGGAGCAAACCTCAACGAAAGCAATTTGCGAAACGCTGATATATCAAGAGCTAAACTAGTGCGATCGCAATTGGATAAAGCAGATTTGAGAAGCGCTAATTTGACAGGAGCTTATGTAGAAGATTGGAATATAACTCCACAAACTCTGTTATATCCAATTAATTGCGATTATATATTTTTACGGGTGCCAACTCCGGAAGACCCAAACCCACATCGTTTACCAACTAATTGGGAAGCAAATTTTCAAGATGGTGAGTTTAAGAAGTCTATGAATCCTTTGTTGAAAGTTTCAAATTTTGGGTAATGGGTAATAGGTAATTGGAAACCTTAACCTTGACTTTATGAATAAGCTCTAAGATATATAAAATTAACCATATTAACCGTGATTGGAAATTCTATTTTAATTACGATATATGGTTATGAGAGACTTACTGACTTATTTTCTAGTAGCTTTATTGATTATTTTGTTAATTGAGCTAAATCAAAAAAATACTCAAATTCAGAGTTTAGAATCAATTTCAAAACTAGCTTTAAAATTAACTGTTAAAAAGCCAAATTTATACGTACAAACTTATCAACATATAGGAGATATTATGTCTGAAGATAACGGAATTACGATTACTCCCCAGGGAGATGCTGTAGGAATTTCCATCGGTGATGATAATTATCAAGAAGGTGTTTTTGCTAAAACCAGCGGTGATGTTGCTAATTTCGTCAACGAATCAGAAGGTTCTAGAGAAGATGCTTCACCAAAAATAAAAGCACTATTTGCTCAAATTCAAAAGACTATTGAAAATAACGATGATTTATCACCAGATGAGAAAAACTATGCATTACAGCAGCTAAAGTCTTTAGAATCAAATAGTTCAGCTAATAAAAGAAAGTTGATGAAAGCTGAATCGGATGAATTAACTAGTAATGCATCAATCGTATAAAAAAAATCACGATATTTAAAAATCAGTGAAATATTAGGAATTGGTAATAGTTAGGAGTTAAGAGTTAGGAGTTAGGAATTAGGAGTTAGGAATTAGGAGTTAGGAATTAGGAGTTAGGAGTTATGAGTTAGGAATTAGGAATTAGGAGTAACAAGTATGATACCTTCTCTCCCTCTCTCACTCAATTTTCTACCCCCTCTTCCCCCTCTCCCCTTGTCTCCCCATCCCTCCCATCCCTCTCTAATTGCTAAGATGAAAAAATCGGAATCATTTCACTTATAGATATTTGTGAGTTATAAAACTATGCCCTCTGCGATTGCTGTTGAGAAAAAAAAATTAAAAAATCCGCCCTTGAAACTTCACTACTTGGGGGATAAGGTTCTAAGACAACCTGCGAAGCGTATATCCAAGGTAGATGACGAAATTCGTAAAATAGCGCGAGAAATGCTACAAACCATGTACAGTAGCGATGGTATTGGTTTAGCAGCACCCCAAGTAGGAATTCACAAACAACTTATCGTTATAGATATTGAACCAGATAATCCAGCGAATCCACCACTGATTTTGATAAATCCGGTAATAAAAAAATCCTTCGGTAACATCTGCGCGGAGCAAGAAGGATGTTTGAGCATTCCCGGTGTTTATCTCGATGTCAAACGTCCGGAAATGGTAGAAGTATCTTATAAAGACGAAAACGGTCGTCCTCAAACATTGAAAGCTGGAGATTTACTAGGACGCTGCATTCAACATGAGATGGATCATCTTAATGGTGTAGTATTCGTAGACCGAGTAGAAAACTCTTTAGTATTGACCCAAGAACTATCAAAGAATGGTTTTTCCCATCAAGCTGTAAAATCAGTAGTGTAGGGGGAAAAATAGGGGTAAATACTTATGAACACGATGACACCGCTTAGCGGCTTGTTTTTACTAGGTTCCTGCATAGCTGCTATCTCAGCAGTAGGCTGCGTTTTTGAACTTTCATCAGGACAACCAGATTTAGGAATGCAAAATACCTCAATCATCTTAGGAATCAGCATTCCGCTAACAGCTTTATTTTTCTTTGCTGCAGTTAGAGATGCACGAGCTAACATGAAATAAGCATCAGGTACGAAAGTACAAACAAAGGAAAAAGGAAAAAGAGTAAGGGGAAACTTTATTCTTTTACCTTTTGCCTTTTTATTTTAATAGGACATTGGGAATAGGGCATTGGGCATTGGGCATTGGGATTATAGAATTGGTAATTGGTAATTGGTAATAGGTAGAATTAAATAGTTGTTTTTAACTCCTAACTCTTAACTCATAACTCATAACTCCTAACTCCTAACTCTTAATGATACCCCTACTAAATTCTACGCAGAATCAATTACTGCGACTTTCTCAAGGACAGCTTAACTTATTAGAAACTTGTCCCCGTAAGTTTCAAAATACTTATTTAGAACAGCTTCATCCTCCTTCAAATCCAGACTATGAAGAAAAGCAACTGCTTGGGAGTCGTTTTCACTTACTAATGCAGCAGCAAGAAATGGGCTTGAAAATTGGTAGCTTTTTGCAGATGGATAGCCAATTACAAAGCTGGATGAAAAGTTTTGCTATTACCGCTCCAGAAATATTAAACCCTCAAACTGATAGAGACACCTTCCGCGAAAGCGAACATCTCCGTACTCTACAAGTAAAAGACTATCTACTTACGGCTATTTATGATTTATTGATTGCAAATAATGAAGAAGTGCAGATTCTCGACTGGAAAACATATCGTACACCACCAAGCAAACGTAAGCTGCAATATCATTGGCAAACACGTCTTTATATGTACGTTTTAGCAGAAACTAGCGACTATCCACCGGAAAATATTTCGATGACTTATTGGTTCGTACAGTCCGAAACCAAACCCAAAAATATAAAATTTACCTATACTTCTGTCCAGCATCAGCAAACCGAAAAGAAACTCAATCAGCATTTAAAGAAATTAACTAAATGGCTGCAAGCTTATCAGCAAGGTGAACAATTTCCTCAAGTACCAGAAGGAAACAAAGCTTGCAATTCTTGTCAGTACGCTTCTCGCTGTCAAAGGATTTCTGTGAATTCCGAGAACCAAACATCTCAAAATTTACTTGGAAACGATAGCAACCTAATTAATTTAGCTAATATTCAAGAAGTACCTCTTTAGGTTGGTAAATTATTGATTATTTTATGTCTTCAGAAAATAAAAATCTAGTCTTCGTTCGTAAATTCAAATTTGATAACATTGCACCAGTTTTTAATCTAGAAGTAGAGAATAAAATCCGTCTTGGTAAAGTTTGGGGGACGGGAACCGACACCCCCAACTTTAACGCAAAATCCAAAATCCAAAATCTAAAATCCGATGTCCGAACAACAATGGATTCTTAAATCTACA
>ERZ1740052.234-NODE-234-length-19474-cov-5.577991_pt1 | contig 19474 bp, 21 predicted proteins | sample MGYA00581750_ERZ1740052 | MGnify/ENA primary metagenome ERZ1740052 (study PRJEB43018, sample SAMN04849743) | marine metagenome | isolation source: floating plastic debris | place: Pacific Ocean | collected 2008-08-30 | study: EMG produced TPA metagenomics assembly...
GCGCCTAAATTTGCTGCTACATTAGCAATAGCAAACCCCATTTTACCAGAAGAATGATTTCCTATAAAACGAACAGGATCTATTGCTTCATAGGTTGGTCCGGCAGTCAGTAATAGTTTTTTTCCTTTTAAAGGTAAATTCGCTAATATATCATTCTCAATAAAACTAACTATATCTTCTGGCTCTGCCATTCTTCCTTCACCAACTAAACCACTAGCTAATTCACCTGAAGTTGCTGGAATCATTATATTTCCAAAACTCTGTAAATTCTCTAAACTAGATTTTGTTGAAGGATGTTTATACATATCTAAATCCATTGCAGGAGCAAAATACACTGGACATTTTGCTGACAAATATGTTGCTAACAATAAATTATCGCAACTTCCATTTGTCATTTTAGATAATGTATTGGCTGTAGCAGGTGCTATAACCATAATGTCTGCCCATAATCCTAAATCGACATGATTATTCCATAATTCATTCTCATCTTCTTTGTCATAAAACGTAGAATGAACTGGATTTTTAGATAAGGTAGATAAAGTTAAAGGTGTTATAAAATCTTTAGACGCAGGAGTCATTACTACTTTGACTTCTGCGCCTGATTTTATAAACAAACGGACTAAACTAGCCGTTTTATATGCTGCTATACCAGCGGTAATACCAAGTAATACCTTCTTACCTTGAAGTATAGACATTAATTATTTCTTTTTATCAGTAGTAGAACGGTGATAAATTTTGTCGCTTAACCATTCCTCAACAGCAATAGCTGTTGGTTTTGGTAATCTTTCGTAAAATTTAGAAACTTCGATTTGCTCTTTATTTTCGAAAACTTCTTCTAAGCTATCGTTATAAGTTGCAAACTCATCTAACTTATCAACTAACTCTTTCTTTAAATCAGAATTAATTTGAGTTGCTCTTTTAGCTATGATAGAAATAGCCTCATAAATGTTATCAGTAGATGCTTCAATAGCTTCTCTATCATAAGTCACTGTACTAACTGGGGCTTTAGTTTCTTTGTAATTCATATTTAACTTTTAACTAATTGTTTTTGTAAATCTTGTTCTATCTCTTTTAACGTAGCATACATTTCTTCAGACTCTTTCTCGAATTTAGTCTTTGGGAAATTACGTTTTAACTTTTCATAAGCTTTAATTGCTGCTTTTGTACGTTCAGATTTTTTTCTTAACCTACTTTTCACAGCTAAATCATGAGCTGCCTTTAATCTATAAAACAATGCTTCTTCTTTGTAAGAAGTTCCTAAGAAATCAGATAATAAATTATCAAAAGCAACAATTGCAGCTTTATAATTTCTAGGATCTGTTTCTGCTGTATTATAGTAATTTTTTGCTATTTCAAAAGCCTTACTCTCTAACATATATCTTAACTCTTGATAGTACTTATTTGCTTCAGTTAATCTAGGAGAATCTGGATATTTGTCAATAAAAGATTGAAAAGCATCAATCGCTTTATTTATGTTAGTTGGATCTTTCGTGTATGTTGGTGCTGCTTTATAGTAACTTAATGCTGAAAGAAAATCTGCTTCTTCTCTCTTTGAACTCTTTGGATAGTTATCTGAAAAACGGCTAAAATGGTACCCTGCTATTCCGTAAGTTTTCTCATTAAAATTAGAATTAGCCACCATGTATTGAATACGCTCCATTTGAGGTTTTCCTCTGTATGAAGGTATTATTTTTTCAAACAAACGTAAAGCCTTGCTATATTTTTCGGCTTCATACATTTTAATTGCCATCTTATACTGCTCCTCTGTAGTACCTCTGTTAAGAGCTCTATTATACTCTCCACATGAAGTTAACATTAAAAATGTAGTAACTACGTAAACTATTCTCTTCATTTTTTGCATTTTGCAAAATTACTAATTAATTATGTATTATTAAAATTGAATTTCTATTGAAAATCTAAAGCAATAACGGACAAAGTAATTGAAAAAGCTACTAAACGTATGTTAAATTTAAATTGATACTATTTTGAACGACTTAAAAACTATTTTATTTATTACAAGAAGTTGGATACTTTGCTTTACTTTTACATGGTCTGTACCAACGAACAGGTTCTCTTGCTAATTCAGATATTATAGGATTAATAACTTCTGCCCCGCCTTTAAAAGGTTTATAAATACCTACAACTCTTGGTGAAATTACAATATCTCCTTTATTCTCTTCGTTTTCGTCATCTTTTGGATCAGATGTGTATAATTGAGCTTTTATAGTTCCTATTGAAAGAATTGCATTTTGAATTGTTGTTTCATTAATTTCACTAGGTAATGGCAATGCCGAAGAAACACTTTTTCCTGTAATACCTAATGTTTGTACACTTAAACTCCCTTTTAATTTTCCTGCTTTTGCTTCACTTCCAATTACTCCTAATCCAGATAAATTAACATCTGCATCTAAAACTGTAACTCTAGCTACAACTCTCAATCCTACTCCTATGTATACAGGAACTACTTTTTCTTGCCAATCTTTTTTATCGTCAGGTAAAGAAGCTACAAGTTGTTGCTTTTTTGTTTCATAATTATGAACTGTATTATTTGCTACAGAATTACCTTTTAAATAATCATACCTTACGCTTGGTTTTAACTCATAATCTATCTTTTTTTCTTTTTTACCTTTTGAATTTGTTTCATAGTATTCCTTTTCTCTATAAAAAAATGGAATTTGAGTTACATCAACATTTACATAATCTAATGTAACTTCATAAGTTTCATTTTTAGCTGTAGCCTTTACTACACTTCCATAAGTAATAGAACCATCTACGTTCAATTTTGCTATTGATAATCGAACTGTTTGATCAGGAAATGAATTTAATAATGATTTATAAGGAATATCTTGACCAGGCTGACAAGGTTCACAACTATTTCCCATTACTGTTGATACTGGAAAAGGATCTATGGGAACGTATGAATATGAAGAATTTTCCTCTCCTAATGTTTCTGCTTGTGGTAATTTCCCCGTACCGCAACTACTTAAAAATAAGCTTAACAGAAAACATAGCAATGCTTTAATAAGTTTCATATTTGTATAGTTTAATCATTTTAAACTTAGCAAATATTAATATGTAGAATCTTAAAGAAACCACAAAACCATACTCTTAAGGTATAAGCGTATGGTTTTTAAACTTTATTTATTAGAATTTATAAACTATCTATAAAATCTGAAATTTGAGTTTGTAATTCTTCCGAAGCTTTAACTAAAGGTAAACGAACTTCATCTAAACAAATTCCTTTTTTCTGTAATAGAGATTTAATTCCTGCAGGGTTTCCTTCAGCAAATATTAAATCAATACTATCCATAACTTTATAATGCAACTCATATGCATCTTTAGTTTTTCCTTCTAAACCTAATTGAATCATAGAAGAAAACTCTTTTGGTAATCCTTCACCTATTACACTAATAACACCAGATCCTCCGGCTAAAGTCATAGGTAAAGCAATCATATCGTCTCCAGAAATGACTAAAAAATCTTCAGGAGCATGTTGTATAATTCGCATCGCTTGAACCATATCTCCTTTTGCTTCTTTAACTGCTACAACGTTTTCGAAATCATTTGCTAAACGTACTACAACTTCTGGTGACATATTAGAAGACGTTCTACCTGGAACGTTATATAATATGATAGGTTTTTCTGTAGCTTCTGCAACTGCTTTAAAATGTAAATATATACCTTCTTGTGTTGGTTTATTATAATAAGGAGAAACTGATAAAATTCCATCAAAATGAGTTAAATCAGTGTTTTTAATTTCCTCTACTACTGCAGCTGTATTATTTCCTCCAATACCTATAACCAAAGGTAATCTTCCATTATTTACTTCAATGATTTTAGATTTTACTGCTTCTTTTTCTTCCTGTGTTAAAGTAGCTGGTTCTCCTGTAGTTCCTAAAACAACTAAATAGTTAACACCATTGTCTATTTGATAATTTACTAATCTTTCTAAACCATCAAAATCAACACTTTTATCTTCATTAAAAGGAGTTACTAATGCTACTCCTGTACCTATAAATTGTTGCATGTTAAGTGATCAAATTTTATGTAAAATTAATGCTTTATTTGATTAAAAAAGGGCTTTTGATAAGAATACACAAATTTTTATTTCATGTTTAATTTTATTTATTATTAATGAACTAAACTGAATTATACTGATGATAAGATTAAGTTGATAAAAAAATCTATTTTCTTGAAAAGATATGAAACTTTAATCGTCTAAGCTGAAAAACAAATTTCATTTATCATGAAAAAACATTTACCATTGATACTTAAGATCGTAGCAGGAATAATTATGCTTCAAACTTTATTTTTCAAGTTTACTGCTAACGAAGCTAGTGTTGATTTATTTACTAAAGTAGCTGGTGAAAATGAAGCTTTAATGCGAATTGGAACTGGAATTATCGAATTAATTGCGACAATTTTACTTTTTCTTCCAAAAAGAACTTGGTTAGGTGCAATAATAACTGTTGGTGTAATGTCTGGAGCTATTTTTTCTCACATCACTAAAATAGGTATTGTTCATAATAATGATGGCGGAGCATTATTTATAATGGCCATTATTACCTTTATAAGTGGAGGAATTTTATTATTACTTCATAAAAAAGAAATTCCTTTTTTAAATCTTTAGATTATTTTTTGCAATCATTCCCTTGCAAATGTAAAACTGAGCTACAATATAAGTTATCATAATTGCATTTGAGAATATTGGTTGTGCACTGTAAAATTTATTTAAAGCTAAAACACTATCTGATAGTATAAAAATTAAAGCCCCAATTAATAACCATAAGTTTTCTGATGCTTTATTACTAATATAATTTAATAGCGCCGTTGTACCGAACATAGAAATTACTAATCCGTATACTATCACTGGTATAAAAAGCTCTCCAAGATTATCTTTAATCAAAAAGATAATAGCAGAGAAATATATCAAAAATCCAAAAAAAGAAAGAACCTTAATACTTAACTTTATTTTACTAAAAAAACCTGATATAATTTTAATATAAATTATATGTGTAATTAAAAAAGATAATAGTCCTAAAACAAAATAATCTTTAGGAAACAATAATAAAACATCTCCCCAAAAAGAGAAAAAAAGTGCAGATACAAACCAAAAGTTTGGTTTTGAAACACTAACTAAATACAATAAAACTAGAACTGTAGTTATTAAAGGCTTAAAAATTAACTCTAAAGTTTTGTCATTATATATTGCTGCATAAATTTCAATGCATGAAACCACTAAAAACAGTGTAGAGAAAATTATCTTTTTATTTGGCATGATAGTATTAAATATATTTTAAAGAAAACCCTTTATAGAATAAATAGTTTGACACAAAGTAAATTACATGTGCAATTACAGAATAGTATATATTGTATTCGTTAAATAAAACTATTGTTAAAATTGAATCTGATACAATTCTAGTTGCTATAGCTAAAAACAACATATAATTTGCTGGTATCATCATTTTTAAATAATTGGTAAACAATAGTGATGTTGCTAAACAAATTGAGATTCCATAAATAAATATCGAACTGTAAGCATCTCCTTTATCGTTAATCGTGAAGAAAAAAATGACTAAAAATAAAATTAAAAAAGTTATAAAGTGTTTAATAAATTCTTTCCTTGTTTTCTTTTTGAAAAAACTCCAACTTAAATATGATAATATAAAAAAACTTAAGCTGTGAAAGTATAGACCAAATTTGAAATTTTCAAAATTGACTATTACAGCATCTCCAACAATTAGACATAAAAAGAAAATTAAAACTCGCTTATCTATTTTTTTTTGAGTAAAAAAAGAAACAACTACCAACGTAATAGCTGGTAGCGTTTTAAAACTATATTTTTGATCATGATAAATTAGCATATATATTGCTAATATACTTGACAAAGCATAGCTCAATAAGATTGGATTTTTTAAACTTTCTTTTTTATTCAATAGAATTAAGACTTAATTAATCATAGTTATAAAATCTTCTTCAGAAATAATTGGAATACTTAAAGCTTCTGCTTTCGCTAATTTACTAGGTCCCATATTATCCCCTGCAACAATGTAGTTTGTTTTTTTAGAAATTGAACTACTTACCTTTCCTCCATTATCTTCAATTGCTTTTTTAAGTTCATTTCTACTCATTTGATGAAAAACACCAGAAACCACAAAGATTTTGCTCTCTAATTTATTAGTTTGATTCGCTAAAGCTTCTTGAGAGACTTCCAATTGAACTCCATGAACTTTTAATCTATTAATAATTTCGATATTATTTTCATCGGATAAGAAACTAATAACACTTTCCGCAATCCTATCTCCTATTTCATCTACAGCGACTAAATCTTCAAAAGTAGCAGAAGACAAGTTATCAATAGATTTAAAATGTTTTGCTAACTTTTTTGCTACTGTTTCTCCTACAAATCGGATTCCTAAGGCAAATAATACTTTTTCAAAAGGTATTTCTTTTGATTTTTTAATTCCTTCTACCATATTCATAGCAGATTTTTCTGCCATTCTTTCTAAAGGAATAATTTGCTCAGCAGTTAACTCATAGATGTCTGCATAATTCTTAATTAATCCTTCTTTATGTAACAAATCGACAGTTTCTGACCCTAAACCATCTATATCCATCGCTTTTCTACTGATATAATGTTGGATTTTTCCTGTTATTTGAGGTGCACAACCAAATTCATTTGGACAATAATGCTTTGCATCTCCCTCTGTTCTTACTAATGGAGTATGACAAACCGGACAATGTTCTGCATATTTTGTTGGTAAAGAATCTTCTGCTCTTTTTGACAAATCTACTCCCATTATTTTAGGAATAATCTCACCTCCTTTTTCAACAAAAACTGTATCGCCTACACGAACATCTAGCTTTTTAATCTGATCTGCATTATGTAAAGAAGCTCTTTTAACAATTGTTCCCGCTAAATGAACAGGCTCTAAATTTGCTACTGGAGTAATTGCTCCAGTACGGCCAACTTGATATGTAATCTCATTTAAAACTGTAGTAACCTGTTCTGCTTTAAATTTATAAGCTATGGCCCATCTAGGAGATTTAGAAGTATATCCTAATTCTTCTTGTTGAATTAAAGAATTTACTTTTATAACCACACCATCCGTTTCATAAGGTAAATTATGACGTTCTACATCCCAGTGATTTACAAACTCTAAAACTTCATCTATAGATTTTGCAAGTGCAATAGTATCTGGAACTTTAAATCCACAACTACGAGCTGCATTTAAACTATCGTAATGAGTTTTATATTTTCTTTCATTAGTAACCACCTGATATAGAAGGCAATCTAAAGGTCTTTTCGCTACCTCTCCACTATCTTGAAGTTTCAAACTTCCACTTGCCGTGTTTCTTGGGTTTCTGTAAGGATCTTCACCATTAGCAACACGCTCTTCGTTCATCTTATTAAAACCATCTAAGGGTAAAATAATTTCACCTCTCATTTCAAAATTAGAAACAAAATCATTTGACAATGTTAATGGAATAGATTTAATGGTACGAATATTAGTTGTTACTTCATCTCCTTGAAAACCGTCTCCTCTTGTTACAGCACTAAAGAATTTTCCGTTTTCGTAAGTTAAATTAATAGATGCTCCATCGTATTTTAACTCACATGTATATTCAATATCTGTAGTTCCTAAATTCTTTTGAATTCGCTTTTCCCAATCTAATAAATCTTCTTTAGAGTAGGAATTATCTAAAGAATACATTCTGTTTTTATGAGTAATTGTGTTGAAATTTTTAGTGATTTCACCACCTACTCTTTTTGTTGGTGAATTTGGATCGAAAAACTCTGGGTTTTCTTCTTCTAACTTTTCTAATTCTTTTAGTTTGATGTCAAACTCATAATCAGAAACTGTAGCATTATCTAAAACATAATAATTATAATTATGCTCATTTAATTCTTTTCTAAGCGATTCTATTTTATCTTTTATTGTCATTTATTTTCTAACTTTTCCTGTAAATACACTAATTCCTTTAGGGAAAGGATTACCTGATGATCTTCTAAATGTAACAACCTGACCTACATGCCACATTGCATCTGCTATTGGACCATTAATTGCATTCCAAAATGGATATTCATTTTCTCCAAAAATTACTTTAAACTCAGTTAAATCCTTTTCATTTTTAAGAATATCACTTGCTCTCTTCAGATTATTTAATGTTTTTTCTCTTTTTTCTTTAAAACTCATTTCTGGCTGTTTACCTCCATTTGGCTTTTTTAAAGCTGCATTTAAAACTACTTGAGATAATCCTAAAATATGATCTATTGTTTCTCCTGAAGTTCTAGATTCTGGAGTTGGTTTAAAAGCTAAATCTTTTTCACTTAACGCTTCTGTTGCCCAATAATAACGAAAACCTAAACCATCTATCATTCTACTTGCAACAGAACCTGCTGTGTAGGAATCTGAAGCTTTTGGAATTTCATAATAAGGTAAATCTTGTGCTTGAATTTGAATTGACATCATTAAAAAAATAAGTCCTAAAATAAGTTGTTTCATTTTAAAAAAAGGAATAATTAAGAGATGCAATTTACTATTTTTAATTAAAAAAGTTCGAAGCAATCACTTCGAACTTTTTAACATTTATTATATATTATCGTCTACTAATAGTAAGTATATCTACGAACTTTAGCAATGTGTTTAGCTAAACGCATAACTTGATGAGAGTACCCATACTCATTATCATACCAAACATAAATTACGATTGTATTTCCATCTACTATTGTAGCTTTACTATCGAAAATCGATGGTGCAGTTGTTCCTACAATATCTGAAGAAACTAATTCGTTACTTAAAGAATATTTAATTTGTTCTACTAAATCTCCTTCTAAAGCATACTGTTTCATGATTGCATTAATAGCGTCTACAGTTGTTTCAGAATTTAATTGTAAATTTAAAATAGCTAAAGATCCGTTTGGAACTGGTACTCTAATAGCATTAGAAGTTAACTTTCCTTCTAAAGCTGGTAATGCTTTAGAAACCGCTTTTCCTGCTCCAGTTTCAGTGATTACCATGTTTAAAGCAGCAGCTCTACCTCTCCTATATTTTTTATGCATATTATCTACTAAATTTTGATCATTAGTATATGCATGAATTGTTTCTAAATGTCCTTTTTTAATCCCGTAGTTATCTTCTAAAACTTTTAAAACAGGAGTAATAGCATTAGTTGTACAAGATGCAGCAGAGAAAATATCGATGTTATCAGGATTATTTTCTAAATGATTTACTCCATGAACGATATTTGGAATTCCTTTACCTGGTGCAGTTAATAAAACTTTTCCTGCTCCTTTAGCTTGTAAATGTCTACTTAAAGCTTCTTTATCTCTAAATGCTCCAGTATTATCAATAATTAAAGCATCGTTAATACCATAAGATGTATAGTCAATATCTTCTGGTGCAGCAGCTGAAATCATTTGAACAGAAGTTCCATTAATGATTAATGCATTGTTTTCTGCATCTACTCTTACAGTTCCCAAGAAATCACCATGAACAGAATCAATACTTAATAATGAAGCTCTTTTTTCTAAGACACTTTGATCAATTTTTCCACGAGTAACAATAGCTCTTAATCGCAATTGAGAACCTTTACCCATTTTACTGCTTAATTCTCTGGCTAACAAACGACCAATACGTCCGAATCCGTATAAAACAACGTCTTTTGGTTGAATACCATTAGCTTGATTAGCATCTTTTAATTGATTCTTTACAAAATCAACTTTTTCTAAACTAGCATCATCTATTAAGTGATATTCGTAAGCTAATTTTCCTATATCTAATTTTGAAGCAGGCAATTCAATAAATTGAATTGCTCTAGCAATATCTAATGCATCTTGAATAGAAATTGGTTTTGCAACAAATTCTTTAGCATAATCGATTAAATTTAAAACTTCACTAGCTCTTTTATCTACTAATGGGTTTCTAAATAATACTAATTCAATTGATTTATCGTACCATAAATCGTTTACAATATTGATAAATTCAGTTGTAGCTCTTCTAATTTGAGCTTGATTAGCAACTTCTTCCTCGTAATTTGTTATTATTGACATAGTTGTGTGAACTAATTTTTTTAAAATTTGGTGCAAAAGTAGTTATTTCAAACGATTTCGTAACTTTTTTTCAAATAAAAAACTCGATATTTTTCATATCGAGTTTTTTTACTTATTTAGCTTTTAAAATCTATACCTTTGTAATTCGCCTTCTGGACTTAAAATAACTATATCTACTCTTTTTTCTGTTCTTTGTGTATAAAAGTCAAGTAAATCTCTAGCTTCTTTTGCACTTTTTATTTTTTTACCATTGATTTCTGTTATTACATAACCTTCACCAACTTTGTAATAAACCAACTCTCTTCTTCCGGTTCTAACTATCTTAGCTCCACTTTTAATATTCAGTCTCTTTTTATCTTCTTTAGTTAAGTCTTTCAATTCTATATTGAAATTCTGAGACACATAAGAATCTCTTTTTGATAGTTTTACTGTTTTAGTTAATTCTGTTCCATTTCTATCTACTGTAACATCTACTAATTCTCCAGGCCTTTTAGCTGTTAGTTGTCCTTTTAAATCTGAAAACTTAGATATTTTAACATTATTAACTTTAGTAATAATATCACCAGGTTTTAAACCAGCTTTTAAAGCTTCACTATCATCTTCCATAGAACCTATACGTACACCTTCTATTTGTTCAAAATCTTCTGGATCTGGTCTAAATCCTATCAATGCCTCTTGTACATCTCCATATTCTAAAAGGTCGTCAATGATCTTTTTAGTAATATTTGATGGAACAGCAAAAGAATACCCAATAAATGAACCTGTTCTAGAAGTAATTGCTGTGTTAATACCTATTAATTCTCCTCTTGTATTTACTAAAGCTCCTCCACTATTTCCTGGATTAACTGCCGCATCTGTTTGGATGAAGGATTCGATATTAGAGTTTCCTTCTAAATCACGTCCTTTGGCACTAACAATTCCTGCTGTTACCGTAGAATTTAAGTTATAAGGATTTCCGACTGCTAAAACCCATTCTCCAATTTTAGCGTTATCAGAATTACCAAAAGTGATAAATGGTAATTCCATATCAGCTTCTATCTTTAATAAAGCGATATCGTTTTTAGGATCGGCTCCAATTAAATTTGCCTTTAACTTTTTTCTATTGTTTAATGTAATTTCAATATCTGTGGCTCCATCAATAACATGATTATTTGTTACAATATATCCATCAGAAGAAATAATTACTCCACTTCCTGTTCCAACTTGTTCACGCTTACTTCTTCCATCTCCACGACCAAAAAACTCTTCAAAAGGATTATACACCTCTTTTACAGCTGTATTTTTAACGTGTACTACTGTATTCACAGTTTTTTCAGCAGCATCTGTAAAATCTGTAGGCACAGAAGATGTATTTAAAACTGCAGGCGTATAACTTGCTTTAACAGTTTGTAATTGTGGCTCTACTGATTTTTCAATAATCACCTGAGGTTGTTCAACAAATAATTTATAACCTCCTAGAGCAGTTGCACCTCCTAAAAATGCAATACCTATTATTCCTAAAACTCTCTTCATATTGTTTTAAAATTTTTTGTTACTCAAATATACAATTTTAACATTTTAAGCTTTTCTGTTTAACTTCATTTTAACGCACTTTAACCAGCGTTTAACATCTCTATTTTCCTAAGTAAATACATATATTTGTAATTCATATGGAAATTACTTTTTACAAATATCAAGGAACAGGAAACGACTTTGTTATGGTCGATAATAGAGCAAAAACCTTTCCAAAAAATAACACTAAGATTATTTCGCAACTATGTCATAGAAACTTTGGTGTTGGTGCAGATGGTTTAATCTTATTAGAGAACGATGATACTACCGATTTTAGAATGGTTTATTACAATGCTGATGGTAATGAAAGCACAATGTGCGGAAATGGAGGTAGATGTATTGTCGCTTTCGCCAATAAGCTTGGAGTTATTAATAATAAAACTACATTTATAGCTATAGATGGTTTACATGTTGCTGAAGTTGATAATGATATTGTGAAATTGCAAATGATCGATGTTGATACTGTAACGATTCATGAAAACTATGCTTTTGCGAATACTGGTTCTCCTCATCATGTAGAATTAGTTGAAAACATTGGAGATTACGATGTTTTTTCAAATGGAAGAAAACTAAGAAATTCTATTTATGGAAAAGAGGGAAGTAATATCAATTTTGTAGAACAGACAAATACAAATTCTTTCCGTGTTAGAACATATGAAAGAGGTGTTGAAAATGAAACTTTAGCCTGCGGAACCGGTGTAACCGCTGTTGCTTTAGCCATGCATAAGTTAAATAAAATAGAAAGTAACACCGTAGACTTACAAGTAGAAGGTGGAAATTTAGCGGTTACCTTTGATTATACTGATAATAGTTATAAAAACATTCATTTAATAGGCCCTGCTACTTTCGTCTTTAAAGGAAGTATTGAAATTTAATGAAGTCTTTAGAAAGTGAACATATTGTCTTAAGAGCAATTGAGCCCGAAGATTTAGATTTTCTATTTACTATCGAAAACGATGAATCATTTTGGGAAGTAAGTCATACCCAAACTCCATTTTCACGTTTTTTACTAAAACAATATATTGAAAATTGCCATTTAGATATATATGAAGCTAAACAACTTCGTTTAGTTATTATTGAAAAGAATTCAAATAAAAGAGTTGGGTTAATCGACTTATTTGATTTTAACCCACAACACCGAAGAGCTGGAATCGGAATAATTATTCATAAAGACTTTCAAAATCAGGGATATGCTTCTGAAGCATTAAAAATTTTAATTAACTATAGTTTTTTAACCTTACATTTACATCAATTGTACGCCAATATTACAGAAGATAATCATAATAGTTTATCACTATTTAAAAAGTATCATTTTAAAAACGTTGGAATTAAAAAGGATTGGATATTGGTTAAGGGAAAATATAAAAACGAAATTTTATTTCAATTAATTCATGAAGAATAAAATCATATACATAACTCTTGGTTTATTTATAATATTAGGAATTGTAGGATTTACGTATTATCAAAAAATTTTCGCTCCTGCTGTTACTAAAAGTGGAGATATTTTTATTCCTTCTAAAACTACAATGACAGAACTTAAAGAGTTACTTAGTGATTTTGTAAAAGATACTGATGATTTTAATTGGGTTGCAGAAAAGAAAAAATTCACAAAACCCAAGAGTGGTAAATATTCTTTAAAAGAACAAATGAGTTTGAATGATCTCGTTAACTTACTTCGTTCTGGTAATCAAACACCAGTAAAAGTTTCATTCAACAATCAAGATACTTTAGAAAAATTAGCGGGTAGAATTGCGCAACAATTAGAAACAGATAGTATTACTCTTTTAAACTCTTTTAAGGATAGTGATTTCTTGAAAAAACAAAATTTTACTGAAGCTTCTGTTCTTGCTATGTACATTCCTAATCAATATGAATTTTATTGGAATACTTCAGCAGATAAGTTTAGAAACAAAATGCTTTCCTATTATAATAAGTTTTGGAATGCCTCAAGATTGGCAAAAGCTAAAAAACAAGGTTTAACAAAAGATCAAGTAATTGTTTTGGCGTCTATAGTTCAAAAAGAAACAGCAAAAATTTCTGAGCGTCCGAAAGTAGCTGGATTGTATTTAAATCGTTACAAAAATAAATGGCCTTTAGAAGCTGATCCTACTATTATATACGCTTTAAAACAAAAACATGGTCAAAATTTTGTAGTTAAAAGAGTACTTTTTAAAGATTTAGAAATAAAATCACCATATAATACTTATAAAAATGTTGGGCTTCCTCCTACTTTGATAGCTATGCCCGATATATCTTCTATAGAAGCAGTTTTAAATCCAGCACAACACGATTACTTTTTTATGTGCGCTAGCGTAGATAAGATTGGCTTTCATGAGTTTGCAAAAACATTATCGCAACACAATAGAAATGCTAAGAAATATCAGTTTTGGATTAATAATCAAGGAATTAAGCGATAATTTAACAAAAAATTATTTCAACATAATTAACTCATTTTAAAAGAATTTAACACTCAATTTATATCCTTATTTATATATTCTTTAAAATAAAAACGAATTTTTACGAATAATTAAAAACCACTAAATCTACAAAATTCTGAGATTTGTTTTAATCCTTTTTTTTGTCATATATTTGCGCCCGCCAAATAGAAAGTATATTAATTATCAGAAAATTAGGGATATTGTTAGTTAGTATTACGCTTATAAGTTTTACTACAAAAAAATTAGAAAAGAAAGACGAAAAAGGTGTAACAACACCTGTGAACTACGAAACGACTAAAGACATTCTTAAACTTGAGAAAAACTTTGTTGGATTCAAAGAAGCTTTAGCTTTTAAAGAATCTCAAGGAAGATACTATGTGGTTAATACGCATGGATTTTTAGGTAAATATCAGTTTGGAAAAGGTACTTTAAAGAGATTTAAAATTTACGATACTAAAAAATTCCTGAAAAACCCTGAACTACAAGAGAGGGCTTTCACTGCTCTTTGTAGGGTGAATAAATGGATTTTAAGAAGGGATATTTCCCGTTTTGTTGGTAAAAGAATAAATGGAATACTTATTACTGAGTCTGGAATAATAGCTTCTGCTCATTTAGCTGGACCTGGTAATGTAAAAAAATTCTTACGTTCTTATGGAAATTACCAATTTAAAGATGCATATGGAACATCTATTAAAAGTTATATGAAAAAATTTGCTGGGTATGATTTATCACATATCAAGGCAGACAAAAAAGCAACTGTATAAGAAACACTATTACTATATAACTTTTTTAATTTACTTACGCTTGAATAATAAAGATCGCTGGTCTTTTGTGTAAATCAACGTTTTCAATTTTCCATTTTTGAATTGGAAAAGTTTTAATGTATTCTGTAGGTAAAGAAATATCACAAGCTACACACAATTGAGTATTTGGTTGTAGTGTAGCTTTTAAATCATCAAGCATTTTATTATTTCTGTAAGGAGTTTCAATAAATAACTGTGATTGTTCTTTATCTCTTGATAATTTTTCTAACTCCTTTATTTTTCTTTTTCTATCAGATTTATCAATAGGTAAATATCCATTGAATGCGAAATTCTGTCCATTTAAACCAGAAGACATCATTGCCATTAAAATAGAAGAAGGTCCAACTAACGGAATTACTTGTATTCCTTTTTCATGTGCTTGTTTAATTACTGTGGCACCTGGATCAGCAACTCCAGGAACTCCAGCTTCAGAAAGGATTCCTACGGAAATACCTTCATCACAAACATCTAAATAATTTCTGGTTTCTAGTTCGTGTGAATATTTATCAATCATCATAAAATTTAAAGATGATTGCGGTTTGTTTGGCGTTATTTTTTTAATATACCTTCTTGCTGTTTTTTCATTTTCAACAATAAAATAATCTAAACGTTCAATAACTTTTTTTACAGAAATAGGCATAACCTCTAAAGGTTCTGTATCTCCAAGTGTAGTAGGAATTAAATATAATTTACCAATCATAATCATTGAATTTTAGAAGCGATTATTTCACATGCTTCATCAAGCATATTATATACATTAACAAATCCTTGATCTCCTCCATAGTAAGGATCTGGAACATTTAAATTTTCTCCCGGTGAAGATTCATTTAATATCATTTTCACTTTATCAATATCTTCTTTATTTCTTGAAAGCTGAATAATATTATGATAATTACTAGAATCCATAGCATAAATCATATCAAAATTATCAAAATCATTTACTGTAAATTTTCTTGATCTTTGATTGGTAATATCTAAACCATTTAATCTTGCTATTTCGATAGATCTTTTATCTGGTAATTCTCCATTGTGATGACCAGAGGTTCCTGCCGAATCAACAAAATACTCGGCATCTAATTTTGATTTTAAAATCCCCTCTGCTAATGGTGAACGGCAAATATTACCTAAACAAACCATTAGTATTTTCATTATAAATTAAATTAGAATGTTAATTTCTTCGTTAAGTCTTCTACGTACTTTCTAAATTGCTTATCTGTTTCTGTTAAGTTATCTACAGTTTTACAAGCATGAAGTACAGTAGCATGGTCTCGTTGGCCTATTTGACTTCCAATACTTGCTAGCGAAGATTTAGTCATACGTTTTGCGAAATACATGGCTAATTGTCTCGCTTGAACAACGTGTCTTTTTCTTGTTTTAGACTGTAAAGTTGCTACATCCATATCAAAGTATTTTGAAACTACTTTTTGAATGTAATCTATAGACACTTCTTTCTTGGTATTCTTAACAAACTTATCAACAATTTGTCTTGCTAAGTCTAAAGTAAACTCTCTCCTATTAAATGAAGCTTGAGCAATCATAGAAATAATTACTCCTTCTAGTTCTCTTACGTTAGTTTTTACATTTTTAGCAATGTATTCAACTATGTCTTCAGGCATCTCTACACCATCTCTGAATAGTTTCTTCTGTAAGATAGAAATACGAGTTTCATAATCAGGATTTTGAAGCTCAGCTGAAAGTCCCCATTTAAAACGAGATAATAAACGTTGCTCAATATCTTGCATATCAACAGGTGCTTTATCAGAAGTAAGAATCACCTGTTTTCCATTTTGATGTAAATGATTAAAAATATGGAAGAAAACATCCTGAGTACCAGCTTTTCCTGATAAAAACTGAACATCATCTATAATTAATACATCTATCATTTGATAGAAGTGAATAAAATCATTTCTTGTATTAGATTTTACCGAATCTATAAACTGTTGAGTAAATTTCTCTGAAGAAATATATAGAACAGTTTTGTCTGGATATTTATCTTTAATATCAACGCCTATAGCATGAGCTAAATGTGTTTTACCTAAACCTACTCCTCCATAAATCAATAAAGGATTAAAAGATGTTCCTCCAGGTTTATTAGCTACAGCCATACCTGCAGATCTCGCTAATCTGTTTGAATCTCCTTCTACAAAATTATCAAAATTGTAATTTGGATTTAACTGAGATTCAATCTTAACTTTTTGTAATCCTGGAATAACAAAAGGGTTTTTTAACTCTCTTTTAGTCTCTAAAGGAACTGTAACCTTCTGTGGTTTAAGCGGATTCCTATTCGCACTTGGAATTTTAACAATTTTAGGATTGTTACTACTGTAAGTATTTTCCATACGAACATCATAAATTAACTTAGCATGTTCTCCAAGTTCTCGCACTAAAGCAACACGCAATAATTTAATATAATGTTCTTCCAACCATTCATAAAAGAATTTACTAGGTACCTGAATTGTTAATGCCTCTCCGGATAATTTGACAGGTGTTATAGGCTCAAACCATGTTTTATAGGCTTGAGGCTTAATGTTGTCCTTAATGAAAGACAGGCAATTTAACCATACTAATTCAGCAGTTTTATTCATCTAAGCTCTTCACAAATTTTCTTTTTTTACCACAATAAAAAGCAGTAAAAAATAACGTTAAAAATCCTTCCGTTTTGGACGAACAAAAGTGTGAATAAAATTCAGTAAAAAAAAATCAAAATGGTATTGATTATTATTTTTTTTTTATGTAAGATTTGATTTAATCAATCACATTACAATTTTGCCTGAACATTATTCAAACATTAGAGTCCGATATGCCGAAACAGATCAAATGGGGGTCGTTTATCACGGTAATTATGCGCAATATTTTGAAATTGGTAGAACAGAGTGGCTTCGTTCCATAGGGGTGAATTACAAAGATATGGAAAAAAAAGGAGTTATGCTTCCCGTGATTTCCTTAAATTGTAACTTTAAAAAATCAGCTTTGTATGATGATCAACTCACTATAAAAACGATTTTGAAAAAAAAACCAGCTGTTAAAATCGAATTCGACTATGAAATAACGAATCAAAATCAAGAATTATTATGTTCTGGAAAAACTACTTTGGTTTTTATTGATATTAAAACTAAAAGACCTACTCGTTGTCCAGATTATATTTTGAAAAAACTTGAATTTTAAATAAAAAACAAACAACCTAATGAAAATATATACTAAGACTGGAGACAAAGGTACCACTGCCCTATTTGGTGGAACTCGGGTTCCTAAAAATCATTTACGAATAGAAAGCTATGGTACAGTTGATGAACTCAATTCATATGTAGGATTAATAAGAGATCAAGAAATTGATGATTTAACAAAAAGTTCTTTAATCAAGATACAAGATGAACTCTTCACTGTAGGAGCTATGTTAGCTACTCCTCCAGAAAAAGAAACACTTAAAAATGGTAAAGAGCGTTTAAATATTCCTAAAATTGATGACGAGGCTATTCAGTTTCTAGAAACAGAAATGGATAGAATGAATGATACTCTTCCTCAGATGACACATTTCATTTTACCTGGAGGTCACCAAACAGTGTCATTCTGTCATATAGCACGCTGCGTATGTAGAAGAGCTGAGCGTTTATCTGTCGCTTTAAACAATGAAGATGATGTTAATTCTAACGTTTTAATGTATTTAAACCGACTATCTGACTATCTTTTTGTATTGGCACGGAAGTTGTCCAAAGACTTACAAGCAGACGAGGTTAAATGGATACCTACCAAGCTTTAGAAAAAGTTCTTTATTTATTGAATTCAGATTTTTAAGAAAAAACTTGACTTTTTCAGTTTAAATTTTATTTTTGCAGAAAACTAAAAACAGATTTAGAAATGTATTGGACACTTGAATTAGCATCTTATTTAGCAGATGCACCATGGCCTGCCACTAAAGACGAATTAATTGATTATGCAATTCGTACTGGTGCTCCTCTAGAAGTGGTAGAAAACTTACAAGATATTGAAGATGAAGGAGAAGTCTACGACTCTATTATAGAGATATGGCCAGATTACCCAACCGAAGAAGATTATCTTTGGAATGAAGATGAATATTAACACGAAAACAATAAAACTTAAAAGTCTCATACGAGGCTTTTTTTTTGCTTATTTTTAAGCAACTCATAATCAACGATATAAATAAGAAGTAATACTTCTTTTTAAAACCACATAGAATGAGCATTTTAAACTCAATTATAAAGATATTTGTTGGAGACAAACAACAGAAAGATTTAAAGAAACTACAGCCTATTATAGATAATATAAAAGCTTTTAATGATGACTTAACTAAATTAAGCCATGACGAATTAAGAGCTAAGACCGTAGAATTTAAATCTAAAATAACTGCTGCTACAAAATCTTTTGAAGATCAAATACTTCAATTAGAAGAAGAAGCTAAAACAGCAGATATAGACAGACAAGAAGATATCTACACTCAAATTGATAAACTTAAAGATGAAGCTTATGAAGCTTCAGAACAAGTTTTAAAAGATATCATGTCTGAAGCTTTTGCTGTTGTTAAAGAAACAGCTAGACGTTTCGCTACAAATGAAAATATTGAGGTTAATGCTACTCCTTTCGACAGAGAACTTTCTGCAACAAGAGAACAT
>ERZ1740052.236-NODE-236-length-19402-cov-4.642218_pt1 | contig 19402 bp, 22 predicted proteins | sample MGYA00581750_ERZ1740052 | MGnify/ENA primary metagenome ERZ1740052 (study PRJEB43018, sample SAMN04849743) | marine metagenome | isolation source: floating plastic debris | place: Pacific Ocean | collected 2008-08-30 | study: EMG produced TPA metagenomics assembly...
GGGCACATTTGCTTTTTTCTGCGTAGCTCAGCCAGGCAATCTCCGCGATTTCAGAGCAGGGTTTCAGCTTACCAAGGTAGTCTGCCTGAAAGCACTTCATCACGACTCTAGTGGGCTCAGTAAATCCGTGGGCTTCTTCCTCCACGGTCAACATCTCTGTTAAGGTTCCGTCTACTAGCTGCACGTCCAGCTCTTCTTTCACTTCGCGTGCGGTGCTTGTCCAATTAGATTCACCGGATTCTCTTTTTCCACCCGGCAGATAAAAAACATCATTTCCCCGGGTGCGTGCACACAAAAGTTGTTTGTTTTGGATACAGATCCACGCGACAACATCTAGAACCGTAACTTGCTGCTGTGATTTGTTTTGCATAGGTCGCGCTAGAAAAGGCCTTTAATCCATGTTTTTATCGCTTCCTCAGCGGCCTTGCGATTACTCAATCCGCCAAAGACAAAGAAAATTAGGTATAGGAACGAGCTGGTTAAAGCGACACCTAATGAGCAAATAAACAAGCCCGCTAAAATCATCAGGCCGTCATCGTCTGAGAGTCCTAAGCCTGCTAATAAAACACCAAAGGCTGGAATGGTATTGGTCAGTGGTAGCGGCAATATCATTGACATTGCCGCAAGTGTTAAGACCGCACCGACGAGCGTTTGTCCGCTACGGCTAGTGCAGACTGCGGTGAGCCTAGGCCGTGAGACTTTTTCGATGCGCTGGAGCCAGGGAATGCCTTTGCGTAGAAAGGCTTGAACCTTTTCTCGCTTAAAGCCACGCTTACGCCAATTCTCCGGCATCCAGGGCTGCTCTTTGCCCAGCATTAGCTGTGATGATAAAAGAAAGAGAATGATGCCGAAGGGTGTTGAGTATCCGGGTGCTGGTAAGGGCAGCGCTGAGGGCAATGCCAGCAGCACAAAGAGGAAACCAAAGGTACGTTCTCCAGCAACTTCTAGAATTTCATTCAGTGTAATTTCATCAGACAGTTTGCTAGGCTCGCGCATTTGGCTGCTAAAGCTTTCGCCAAGAGTCTCTGTGGGAATACGCGCCTGTGCAACTGAGCTATCTGTCAGGGTTTCTTCTGTTTTTATTCCAACAGGCTCGTCTAAAAAGTATTTTTGGAACTCGACAGATAGCTTTGCCATGCGGAAATCTCAGCGGAGAATGGGAATTAGAACTATAGCAATATAGCAACTGGTGCTCACTGCTCATCGCTCAGGCAGACAGTATTTATCAAGACATTCAATGCTTCTAGCTGTTGTAAAGCCAACTTCTAATTTTGTGTTGCTTGTGGTCACTTTTCTTTCGGTGAGCGCGATCGCAGCCTGCTCACCCCACTCTCAAAAAACTATCCGGTTTGAAGACGTCTACCATGGGCAAACCATAGGGAACATGCCCTATACGGTGAGCCTGACGGTTCAGAAAACGGCATTGCCTGAAGGGAGGTTTTTGACAGAGAGATCGCTCTCCCTAACCCATGCGCAAACAGGCAAAACAGTGATGGTCTCAGACGGCATGCACTTTGACGACACACCACAAGGTCGTATGTGTCACAACTGCCTAGCAACCGTGACCCAGCATGAAACTCAGTACATTGTCTCTAACAGATACGGCGGCGGCTCAGGCGGCTTTTATGCTCACGATGTCTTTGAGTTAACCGCTGAGGATGCCTTAGATAGAGGCTACTTTATTAGCTGTGGCCGAGTGGTCCATTTTGCTGACGCCATCGTACTTCCTAGTGCAGAAGTCAAATGCTCAGAGTTATTTTTTAGCGCTGAGAATGATACTGCGGTTACCGAAACGTTTTCATTTTCTCAGCGGTAGAGCTGCTGTAACCATCAGTGCGTTTGAGGTGTTTGAGTGATGAAAATGTAATAACGTTATGTTATGACTTTGCTCATATAAACAGAGAATGAGATAAGCCACGCCATGTCTATAAAGAGCTATAAGCTTTCCTGGGCCTATCTTGGCAATTCTGCGGGGTATCGACTGGCGAGTGATTTCTTTAAGGAAAATCCAGACTTTGTCGGTGCGGACGGCTCTGTGCAAGTCATTGCACCAGACACTGTGCTGTTCTCAATTAACAAAACTGAGGAGGAAGAACAAGCTGAAGACGAGCTGATGCTGAAGCTTTACCTCGATTTCCTCACGAAACAAGCGTTAGTAAATCCAGATGAGTTAGAAGAATACACGACTCAAATGGCTGAAGAGGATGATTTGTTAATGGCTGGTGTCGAGTTGGATGATCATTAACGGGTGGCGGATTTATTTCTTAAAAAGACTGTTTGGGAAACAGCGTAGGGACTTGCGCTCAGAAGTGCGATCACTAAAAGAGAAATTGCCTCAAGAAGAATATATACGCCATCCTACGGTGAAGCTATACACAGCCGTAATGCGTTCAATCAAAGAATTTATTCCAGCTGATCCGCTAGCCTCTCGATTTGCGCTGACTGGGCCGCCAAAAAAATATAGCCGCGTCAAAGAAATGGGTATCCCTAACCGATATCGCTTGTTTTTTAGGGCTTTTCCAGTTCCTGAGCACAAATCTATTTTTATTTTGTGGTTAGGATATCCGCGAAAAGAAGGCGATAAAAAAGATTGCCATAAAGCATTTCGAAAGATAATTGAGCGAGGAGACTTTCCAACTTCGTTAGATAAATTGTTGTTGGAAAGTGAGCAGGATTGATTTGCCATTCACACTGCCTGCGCCCTATTCCACTCCGTACAACAAAGATGCTCGGGGCTTTGGTCAGCACCTGAGCATCTTTGTTGTTCTGTGACTTTTAGACGTTGCTAGAAAAGTTTTCCTGGACTCTACTAGTACTTGTAAGACTCACCTTTAAAGGGGCCTTCTACAGTTACATGGATGTAGTCTGCTTGCTCTTGAGTCAGCGTAGTGATGACGCCGCCAAAGCCTTCGACCATATAGCGAGCAACTTCTTCGTCAAGCTTCTTAGGTAAAAGCTCAACGGTGAGTGCACGCGCCTGTTCTTCAGCAGACTGATCGGCAAACATGCGCTCGTTTAGGAAGATTTGTGCAAGAACTTGGTTGGCATAGGAACCGTCCATGATGCGAGATGGTTGACCCGTTGCGTTGCCAAGGTTTACTAGGCGACCTTCAGAAAGCAAAATCAAGAAATCCTGAGGATCGTCAGAGCGGTAAACCTGATGAACTTGAGGCTTTACTTCTTGCCAGTGCCATTCTTTGCGCATGAAGGCCGTGTCGATTTCGTTGTCGAAGTGGCCAATGTTGCAAACAACTGCGCCTTTCTTGAGGTTTCTCAAGATGTTGGCATCGCAGACGTTGTAGTTACCCGTTGCGGTGACGACGAGATCGATGTTAGCTAGCAAATCTTTGTCGATGCTGCCTGCGGTGCCATCGGTGTTGCCATTGACGTAGGGAGAAACTAGCTCGAAACCGTCCATGCAAGCCTGCATGGCGCAGATGGGATCTACTTCAGCGACTTTGACGATCATGCCTTCTTGGCGAAGGGAAGCAACGGAACCTTTGCCGACGTCGCCATAGCCGATGACAAGGGCTTTTTTACCCGCCATGAGGTGGTCAGTGCCGCGCTTGATGGCGTCGTTGAGACTGTGGCGGCAGCCGTACTTGTTGTCGTTCTTTGTTTTAGTAACGGCGGCGTTGACGTTGATGGCCGGAATTTTGAGTTCGCCTTTTTCTAGCATTTCGTAGAGGCGATGTACCCCTGTAGTGGTCTCTTCGGTCACACCGTGAATGCTGGTGAGCATTTTAGGGTAGGTCTCGTGGATGTAGCCGGTGAGGTCGCCGCCATCATCGAGAATCATGTTGGCATCCCATAGCTCGCCTGCACCGTCGCGGCAGGTTTGCTCTAGGCACCACATGTACTCTTCTTCGGTTTCACCTTTCCAGGCGAAAACAGGAATGCCAGTGGCTGCGATCGCAGCAGCAGCGTGGTCCTGCGTGGAGAAAATATTACAAGAAGACCAGCGAACTTCTGCGCCAAGCTCACACAGGGTTTCGATCAAAACCGCTGTTTGAATGGTCATGTGAATGCAGCCGATGATTTTGGCACCCGCCAAAGGCTTGCTGTCGCTGTACTTAGCGCGAATGGTCATGAGTGCGGGCATTTCGCCTTCAGCAATGGCGATTTCTTTGCGGCCCCAGTCAGACAAAGCGATATCAGCGACTTTGTAGTCTACGCTGCCTTTAGGCGCTGTATCAGGTGTGCGAGTGCTGGTTGCAATCATAGTCTTTCCGTTTAGGTTGGTTACTGCTATTAGCTGTGATCAGCTTAACTTCAATAAATCTATATAAACAGGTGAAAAGGGGCTCTACGCCATACATTTCGCAAATGCATATGTATAGATGCCTTTGATTCAATATTAAAAAAAGCTGATAACACTCACTGCGTCTGGATTTGAGAGCGCGCTAATTGAAGCGTTCACTCTCTCACATATGGGGCTAGCTCATCCCATATCGCCGGAAATCGAGCCTGGATTTCGTCTACTTTGGCGATGGTCATATCGCGATAGTCGAACCCAGGAGCCACGGCTTCACCGAGCAACCCGTATTCACCGGACTCTAGTACAGCAGCTTTCCAATAGCCTTTGGGTACGAGCAACTGAGGGACTTCGCCTTTTGCGATCGCCATGCCCAGTTTCACCCGGCTCAAGTTCCCCTCCAAATCCACCAGGATGTATGTAATCGGTGAGCCGGACTGAAAGTAGTGCATGATGTCCGACTTGTTTTGGTGGAGGTGATCCACCGGTCTATCGTCAGTCAGCAAATAGTAAATAGAGGTCATCACCGAGCGATTAGCGCCTTCTCTCTCTGTCTCTATTTCCTCAGCAGCTCGGTGAGTCTCGGAAAAGTAGCCACCTTCGACATGTTCTACTAGCGACAGCTGCTCGATGAGTTCTTGTTTAGTCATAGTCTTTCTCGAATTTGAATGTCACACGCCAAACTGATGAGTGCGCACCTCTTCACAAAACTGCCGCGCCGCGCCAATTCCTTTCTCTCGCAAATTAATATACGGCTCTGCTAACGGCGGCAGCCACTCTCACAGACCAAGCACATCTGACGCGACGAGCACCTGGCCATCACAGTCTGGTCCTGCACCGATACCAATGGTTGGAATCGTGAGCGTTTGGCTAATCTTCTGTGCAAGGTCACTGGGGATATGCTCTAGAACAATGGAGAACACGCCCGCTTTTTCGAGTGCGATCGCTTCCGCCACAATCCGCTTCGCATCTTCGTCCGTCTTCCCCTGCTTACGAAAGCTACCAAACTTATACACAGACTGTGGCGTTAACCCCACATGGCCCATGACCGGAATTCCAGCCTGCACCACCTTAGCGATGGTTTCCACCATATCTGGATAGCCACCTTCCATCTTCACGGCCTGAGCGCCAGTTTCTTTCACCACACGACCCGCTGCAAGTAGCGCCGCGCCATGACTCGCGTGATAGGTCAAAAAGGGAAGATCAACGACGACGAGTTTGTCTGAGATCGCCCGGCGCACCATCTTCGCATGATGCAAAATTTCATCGAGCGTCAGCGGGAGCGTCGTCTCATGCCCCATCACTGGCATCGCCATTGAGTCACCTACCAGCACAAAATCAGCACCTGCCGCATCTACAATCTGTGCCGACAGATAATCCCAGGCAGTGAGCACCGAAATGGGCTTCCACCGAGCAAACTGCTGCACATTCACAATCATATTGGCTACTCTCCTGCTGCGATGACCCTCTAAAAATTGTCATCAGGATCTAACAACAGAATACCAACCTCAGATATTACTGGCTAAGTAGGGATTACCGCGCGCCTACCGCACTCACAATTGAGCCATGAGGCGTGCCTCTTCCCGTCGTCCGACTGACCCAGCCGAGACCTTCTGTAGTGCCAACCCAAATTTTATTACCCGTATCAGGTGAAATCGACAGAATGTGCTCGGAAGGCAGGCTTGGTACTTGGCCAACAACTGCGCCGTTGTAAGGATTGAGTTTGAATAGTCCACTGCGAGTGCCAGCCCTAAGACTTTGGGTACTGTCGAATGCGATCGCGCTCACATTCACGCCCCGCATCTCCGTTACCGACCTCAACAGCTGCCCCGTACGACTATCCACCACCAGCAAACCCGTCGGTGTGCCCACCCAAATATCGCCCTGTGGCCCTACCGCCATTGCCTGCGCCGAACGCCCCGGCAAATCAGTCACTTCATCCGTGACATGAGCCGAAGCCGTATCGACACGAACCAAACCTTCTAACGTACCGACCCAAAGGTTGCCATCAGGAGCCAGTCCTAGTGTATTGGCGCTAACGCCAGGCAGCGCCTGCAACGTCGTCATCAGCAAACCTTCGTCCGGGCTAATCATTGCCAACCCACGATCGGTCCCTACCCAGAGGAAACCGCGATCATCGCCCAAGGTTGCCAGCACACGGTTAGACGGCAGTCGATAAATTTGCGCCGTAATTTCATTAATACGAGGCTCCACGCGCACCAGCCCTTCAGGCGTCCCTAGCCAAATGCGGCCTACCTTGTCCTGACTCATCGCATCGATAAAGCGATTCGGCACGGCCACATTGGCAATCACCCGGCCTGTCTCTGGATCGATGCGCGACAGCCCTTGATGAGAACCCACCCACAAGCTACCGGTAAAGTCTTCTTGAAGGGCACCTACTTGATAATCCTGAGCAATGGAGCTTACAGCAGGTGTTTCAGTAGATCTAGTCGCAGGGATGGCCGCAGGTTGGGCCGCAGGCGTCACTGTAGGGTTAGCAGCAGGCGTCGCGGTAGACCCGCTATTAACGGGTGCCACGCTAGAACCAGAACGGTGCGATCGCCCACCAACATTAGACGTTTGCGTCTGCGCATTAACAGCGTTACTCGCCTCAAAATAGCTACGCTGCACCCGCAGCGGATTGCCACCCATCATCGCCACCGCACTCCACAGCAAAGTTGCGCCCATACACTGGCGAATCATTTTCTTAGCCAATCTTGTAGCACGGCTCACACACATATCCTCTGAAGACTCACGCACTAAGCCACACGCCGCCTTTGGAAGCTCAGTAACGCTGAACAACGAACGCTGATGCAATAGCTTGACCCAAAATACCCAAAAGCTATGAAAGATTAACTTTTCTCGATGAGTTGGTCAGCCGCAGCCAGTTCCCGACTAGCTCGCTGATAGTCTGGCTACCCTCAATTCTTAAATTCACATAATGACTCAGCCATTTTCTGAGAAACGCATTTATCTTTTGTAAAAGACAAATGCAGAGAAAAAGAGAGCACGGCACCACTCTTCAGTCAAGCTCAAAAATATGCCAAAAGATTTAGCATTTTCTTTACAGAATGTTACATCCGATACTGCAATTGTAAAACCGCTGAAACCGGCTGAAACCTTTCTATACCGGCTTTCATAAATATTAATTATCGGACTATACAGAACTTCTAAAAGGAAACTTATCGGTGGCCTGATAGTATTCTGAAAAGCATAGGTTTATCTGACAGGTTCATCTGACAGCACCCAAACCTAATCGGTACGGTCGTTCTATAGCTTTCTGTGCCCCTTCCAAAAGTTGGGACCAAGGTTGCTCGGAAGGCTGTTTGGTTACACTTCGAACTTCAAGAAATCAAGGATCGTTCTAACTCATCGCTGACAGTATTCTGTCGTCGGCGTCGGGTTTTGAGGGCGCGGGTGTTCGCTTCTTCTCTATAAAACACATAGAGAAAGATGTATGAAGTTCGGTCAATATCTAGTTTGATTCACACAGAATAATAGACAGGAAATAGGGAAATATGTCCTACTCACAGACTCAGTCCAAGTCGGGCGCTGGCTACGATGCTGGTGTACAGGATTACCGACTGACTTACTACGCACCAGACTACACGCCAAGAGATACAGACATCCTTGCTGCATTCCGGATGACGCCTCAGCCTGGTGTGCCTCCTGAAGAGTGCGCAGCAGCGGTCGCCGCAGAGTCTTCCACAGGTACTTGGACGACTGTATGGACTGACCTGCTCACTGATATGGACCGCTATCGTGGTCGTTGTTACGACATCGAGCCCGTCCCCGGCGAAGACAACCAGTACATCGCCTACGTCGCCTATCCTCTCGACTTGTTCGAGGAAGGTTCCGTAACCAACTTGCTGACGTCCTTGGTTGGTAACGTATTCGGATTTAAAGCACTGCGTGCTCTGCGCCTTGAAGACTTACGTATCCCTGTTGCTTACGTAAAGACGTTCCAAGGGCCTCCTCACGGTATTCAGGTTGAGCGCGATCGCCTCAACAAGTACGGTCGCCCAATGCTCGGCTGTACCATTAAGCCCAAGCTAGGTCTTTCTGCAAAGAACTACGGTCGTGCGGTTTACGAATGTCTCCGTGGCGGTCTTGACTTCACAAAAGACGACGAGAACATCAACTCACAGCCTTTCCAGAGATGGCGTGATCGTTTCTTGTTTGTAGCTGACGCTATCCACAAGTCTCAAGCAGAAACTGGCGAGATTAAGGGGCACTACCTGAACGTAACGGCGGCTACTTGTGAAGAGATGATCAAGCGAGCTGACTACGCAAAAGAGCTCGAAATGCCCATCGTCATGCACGACTTCTTGACAGGTGGCTTTACAGCTAACACCACTCTGGCGCACTGGTGTCGCGACAACGGCGTTCTCTTGCACATCCACCGGGCAATGCACGCGGTAATCGACCGTCAGAAGAACCACGGTATTCACTTCCGTGTGCTTTCAAAGTGCTTGCGCCTGTCGGGTGGTGACCACATTCACACCGGTACTGTTGTAGGTAAGCTCGAAGGTGACCGCGCCGGTACCTTGGGCTTTGTTGACCTCCTCCGTGAGAACTATATTGAGCAAGACAAGTCCCGTGGTGTGTACTTCACACAGGACTGGGCTTCCATGCCTGGCGTAATGGCAGTTGCTTCTGGTGGTATTCACGTATGGCACATGCCTGCGCTGGTTGAAATCTTCGGTGACGACTCTGTCCTCCAGTTTGGTGGTGGTACGTTGGGTCACCCATGGGGTAACGCGCCTGGTGCGACTGCAAACCGGGTTGCACTCGAAGCTTGCGTTCAAGCGCGTAACGAAGGCCGTAACCTCACTCGTGAAGGTGGCGACATTCTTCGTGAAGCTGGCAAGTGGTCTCCTGAATTGGCTGCTGCACTTGATCTATGGAAAGAGATCAAGTTTGAGTTTGACACTGTTGACACTCTCTAAGTGGGTTCAAACACCACTGAGAACGGTATTGGGTAGAACGGTTTCTAGTTCCGACTCTCTAGTACTTTGAGAACTAACACTCTCAATTGAGTCAGTGTTTGACACAGTAGATTTATTGGGGCACTGCAAATGTGTCCCCTACCCATGGATCTCAAGCGAATTGCTAAAGATACAACTCAGGTGCTCACAAGCTACCTAACTTATCAAGCCGTTCGCACTGTGCTCAGCCAGCTACTAGAAGCCAATCGACCTTTATTTCATCAGCTCAACGAGTTTGCGAGTCGTGAAAAGCTCCAAGACGGTGAAGCTTTTATTTCAGATCTGCTCAAAGAGCATGCTGAACTGGGGTTTCGGGTGATGACAGTGCGATCGCACCTTGCCGAAGAAGTTGCCGAATTTCTTCCCGAGATGCTGACCACTGGCATTGCCCAAGCCAACAGCGAACACCGTAAAAAGCAGCTCGAAAAGATGACACAGATGACCTCAGAAGAACTCACGGCCAGGTTTGATAACAGCCCAGGCAGCAATCTTGACGACCGTCTTGACAGCACCGAGCAGACAAACGAGCAAACGCCCGAGTCTGAGTCACCTGATACCGAACCAGACAGTCAAACATAACAACCCTTAATTTCCGATACGTTCACCTTTATCCCCTGGAAGAAAACCATGAAAACTTTGCCTAAAGAGCGTCGGTATGAAACTCTTTCGTACCTCCCCCCCCTCACCGACCAACAGAATGACAAGCAAATCAACTACTTCCTGCAAATGGGCTACATCCCTGCTGTTGAGTTCAACGAGAACTCTGACCCTGAAGTTTACTACTGGACCATGTGGAAGCTTCCTCTATTCGGCGCAACCAACACTCGCTCTGTTTTAGACGAAGTTCAGGCTTGCCGCTCCGAGTACGGCAACTGCTACATCCGCGTAGTTGGCTTCGACAACGTCAAGCAGTGCCAAGCAGTTAGCTTTATCGTACACAAGCCCGGCAGCAACAGCGGCGGCGGCTACCGCTACTAAGAGTCGATCTAAATTAGATTCGTCTTTCTGTGAATAGCAAAAGAGGACAGCCAGTCAACCTGAGCTGTCCTCTTTTTTGAATTATGATAATCGACATAGTTGTAATCCTTCAATATTTGTCATGGTTGATGTTAAATCTGCTATCACAGCTGCCCGAATTGGCTTCCGCGATTTTTTGGAAGTAGAACAACCGCTTGAGAACGTTCGTCTCGAAGAGGTAGAACTCTCAGAAGATGAAAAGTATTGGATGATTACACTTGGTTACGACACGTTTTACCGACCCTACGAAGTGCAAAATGTAATGCTGAGCAGTGCGGACCTCCAAACTCGAAAAAGAGAGTACAAGTTATTTCGAGTCAATGCCGAGAACGGGAACGTAGAATCCATGAAGATCCGAACAGTTTAGAGGATGGCTGAATACGTGGCTAGTCTGATTCAAAAGTACGCTTCCAAAGGAATATTAGTTGATACCAATATTCTTCTTGTACTATTCTTTGGAGCATTAAGCCCAGAGAGAATTTCTACACGTCGAGGCACTGAGCACTTTACAGCAAACGACTATGTCTTACTAAATGCTATTTTAGTCAAGTTTAGAGCTATCGTAACCACACCAAACATCCTGACAGAATTAAATAGCTTTATAAACAATCTCAGTGAGCCAGATCGTTCTAAGTGCTATCGGTTTCTCGCAGCCGCTCTTAACAATCAAGCTGGGAGCTCTCCTCTTCTAGAGATTTACGCACCTAGCCAAAACGTAGCTTCTTTGGACTGGCCTTTCTCCACATACGGTTTGACAGATTGTGGAATTGCTGATGTCGCCAAAAACAAATATCTTGTCCTTACGGATGATTTCAAAGTCGCGAGCTATCTCAATGAGAAAGGCATCGACACAATTAGTTTTGTCAATTTGAAATACGGACAATGACCTTTGCCTGAGAACTTGGGAAGCTTCTCCTACTGCTGTAAACTGCAATATAACTATAACGATTGGGCAAATAAAAATGTCTCAGACAGAGCGCTTGGTAATGCTAGCTGAAGACCAGCTAGTGGAATATAGTACCGATGCGCGGAAGGTGGAAAAGCTGCGACAGAAGATTGCGCTATCTGTACCGATCAAGCAGCTACAGCCGATTAAGGAAGAGATAGAAGCAGAAGTAAGTGGAAATTTCTTTAACAAGGTTTTACTAGAGCAGCGACAGGCAGTGGCTTTACCGTTCTGGGGAATTGCTGGCTTAGGGCTGTTGTTTGGTATTTCGTTTACGCAGCCGGTAGACTTTTTGGCAACAGGGATTGGGGGCGCATTGGCGATCATTATTCAAAGGCGGGGTTGGAAGCTTCAGGCTAAGGATTTGGTGTTGCAAGCGATCGCACAAATAGAAGACAGAACCCAAGCCGCTAAAAATCAAAAAGAGGCTGAAAAAGAAGAATCTAAGTAGAAGTATGAGAGATATTCGCATCTGCTTTTTTGGAGATTCATTTGTCGCCGGGACAGGAGACCCGACGTATTTAGGGTGGGCTGGTAGAGTGTGCACAGCAATGACTTCGCCAAACTACAGCTTGAGCTATTACAACTTAGGCATTCGTGGCAATACTAGCGAACAGATAGAAGTGCGCTGGCTCGCTGAATCGATAAAAAGGTTTCCCGAATACGCCGACAACCGCGTTGTGTTTTCCTTTGGCACCAACGACAATCGAATAGAGGAAGGCATTCGTTTTGTCGAAGAAAGCGATTCTGTGCACTGCGCTCGGCGTATTTTGACGCAGGCAAAAGCTATGTTCCCTCTGCTGTTGGTCGGTCCGCCTCCTGTAGCTGACGACAATATGAACTACAGATCAGAAAAACTTTCTGCGGCCTATCGCGAACTGTGTACTGAGCTGAATGTCCCTTATTTAGATGTGTATAAGCCGCTGAGAAAAAACGCACTGTGGATGAAGGAAGTCGCCGCTGTGGATGGTGCGCATCCAGCAGCGTCTGGATACTTAGCATTGAGTCAACTCATCATCGATTGGCCTGCTTGGCAAAACTGGTTTGAACAAAACGGGGAGAACTACGAACAAACGGTATGAGCTACTATACTTCTCCTCGCTTTCTCAACAAGCTTGCTGTTCATATCACCAAGAACTATCTGGATTTGCCTCAAGTAAAGATGCCACTGATTTTGGGCATTCACGGACGCAAAGGCGAGGGCAAGACATTTCAGTGTGAACTGGTATTTAAGCAGATGGGTGTAGAGGTGGTGTACATCTCTGGCGGCGAGCTTGAAAGCCCAGATGCGGGTGATCCGGCTAGGCTCGTGAGAATGCGATACCGAGAAGCGGCTGAGCTAGTACGCGTTCGGGGTCGAATGGCAGTACTGATGATCAATGACTTGGACGCTGGTGCAGGCCGGTTTGACCGGATGACGCAGTACACCGTGAATACACAGCTAGTGAACAACACGCTGATGAATATTGCGGACAACCCGACGAATGTGCAGCTGCCGGGTAGCTATGACGAAAAAGAGCTACCGAGGATTCCGATCATTGCAACAGGCAATGACTTTGCAACACTGTATGCGCCATTAATTCGCGATGGGCGGATGCAGAAGTTTTACTGGGAGCCAAGTCAGGAAGATAGATTAGGTATTGTGGGTGGGATGTATGCCGGTGATGGGTTGAGTGCGGCAGATGTAGAAACGCTAGTGAGTCGGTTCGATGCTCAGGCGATTGATTTCTTTGGGGCGGTGCGATCGCAAATTTACGACGAACAAATCACTCACTTCATCGAAGATATCGGCATTGAAAACGTAGCCGCTCAAGTCGTCAACGCAATCAAAATCCCGACCTTCGCCCGTCCCAACTTTCATCTCGATCATCTGATTGCAGTAGGCGAAAGCTTAGTCGCAGAACAAGAGCGCGTGCGTACCATGAGCCTTGTCAGTGAATACAACCAAGCCCTTACGCCTAATGGCTACACTCATTCTCGCCGCAGCTCATCTTTGCTAACGCTCCCTTCACCCAACGGTCTTGCACCTTATACAAAAGACAAAGCTGAGAACGGCAGCCAAAACGCTAGCTCCTCTCCGTGGAAACGAGCCAAAGCGGCTCGACTAGGTAGAGCTGATAGCCAAGCAGCCCTAATCAAAGACTCGAATTCACTAACTAACAGAACTTCCACGGCGCAGTCCTCTGCATTCCAGAATAGTCAGCAGGCAAATCAGCAGGCAAATCAACAAACAAATTCCAGCAACGTACCAAACGCGATGACACAGCTGCGCAGCATCTTAGCCATGGGCCATCGGGTCGGCATCGAATACGTTGACCAGCGGAGATTTCGCGTGAACTCGTGGCAGAGCTACACCACACTCGATCCAAGTCATGAGTCAGCGGCACAGCATAGCCTCAATGCTTGCCTAGCCGAGTTTCCCGATCACTACATTCGGCTAATTGGCATTGACCCGCACTCCAAACAGAGAATGACTGAAACCATCATCCATCGACCTCAACGCTAGCAAACAAAAAGCATTTACAAATGCATAGTCTTGATTGCATAGCCAAAGTTTAGTCGGCCTCAAGACAAGACTTTGCGCCTTTATCGTAAGCACATGCATAGTCTCAAAAGTTTAGCCAGTTGCTTGGAATACAGCTAGATCCAAAGAGGCTGATTACCAACGAGTTGAGCACAAACTTCGTCGAGCATTTTGTGATGCCTCTGTCTGCTCAGGGGTATCACCGCCGTGTTTGTACAAGGCCAGACTCGAGAAGTCAACCAGGCCCACACAAAGGTGCACTTTTACTTACATAAAGTACACCTTTGCCTACACAAAGTTCACCTTTATCTGTGGATGTCACTCATCTCAGAAGGTGTTTAGAAAAGCCTCTATACATTCAGCGCCGATAGTCGTAACTTCCCCTATTGCAGTCACACTATTAAGCACGAGCACTACCCGTAAAGCTCCCGACAAAGAAATTCAACAACTTAACTGTCTCTAACCTACTCATCCGAAACAATCCAGACCTATGAAAATACAACAACTATTGAGTGCAGGCGCACTGGCCACCCTAGGGGTACTGACAACCGGTGTTTCGCAGCAGGCAATGGCAGCCTCCATGACAGCAACCCTTACAGCCGACAATCACTATGCGCTGTTTACAGGCAATGCGAGCGGGACAGAATGGGGGTTTGTCGGTCGTAATGAAAAAGGGGCGGGCGGCCGTGCTCAAAGCGATTTTGTGTATAACGAGGATGGAAGCTACAACTCCACTTATATCGGCGAAGGCGTAACATCTGGAGACATTGATAATGGTGGCCGATACAACTGGTCTATGCCAGAAGAATGGACATTTGATGTAGAGGGTGGAGAGTATGTGTACGTAGTTGTTTGGGATGACAGCTCAGTCACAGAAAGCTGGATAGGAGAATTTGCATCCGAAGCGCTTGGCGACGATATGCTTCTCTCTCAAGCCGATGATTGGGAGTATCTAACAACCATCACTCAAGAGGGTACTGACTACGGAATTAACCCTGGCGACGCAGGTGATACGCCTGATATCGAAGACTTGGTTTTCCAAGTAGCTGCCGCATATGGAGGAACAGAGAACAGCTGGTCAGAGGCTCTGAAGAAAGGAGATAATGGCATCAAACCTTGGGGTGATTTCTCCAGCAAAGGTATTTCGTCAGAAGCCGATTTTCTTTACACAACAACTGATAACGCAGGCCAAGCTGGCGGCAACAACGAAAAGTACACCATCTTTAGGACACAAGCCTCCGTGTTTGCTGAGACTCCGGAGTCGGAAGAAGTTCCTGAGCCCGGCGCTTTGCTAGGATTAGCTTTACTTGGCTTTACAGCACTGAGTTCCAAACGGCATCGAGAGAGTGCGTAGCAGGTAATAAGGCTGCTATAGGGAGGAATCATCACTACAGCCTTGGTCTTTTCGATTTAGTAAGTCGTAAAAACTAAAACAATATTAGCCGTCGAGACAATGTCTCGACGGCTAATATTGTTTTAACAGCAAGCTTATATCTACTGGGCACTTTCAACAGTAGCGTGAGAGATCAAACGTTCGTATTTGCCTGCAAGTATTGCTTCAGGCGAAACAAGCTAGCTGTTTGCCCTATATTCAACGGCAAGAGTGAAATTCCCTCTAGGCGCGATTGCACCCAGCCTTCGCCCCACTGCCATTCATGAAAGCCATCGATACTACCGCTCAGCAAAAAACGCACGCCCTCTGAGGAGAGCACGTCTACTTTATGAACGGTCGTAACCGGGCCCAGCCCACTCTCAAAAGTTTGCCCCACCAGTAGCTCACTATCTGCAACATCAGGGAGATTGATCTGCTGAGGCCAAAGCCATTTCTTTAGCAGCATCGGCTGAATGAGACTCTGCCGAATCTGTTCGGCGCTTGCAGATAGCTCGATTCGTAAATTGCTTTGTTGATAAGTGCCAAACATCGCGCGATCGCTCCTCAATAGAATTCCCGCAGTACAGAATCGCCTGCGGGAATAGTCATCCGGTACTTTACTGTTTTCATTGATGTAGGCGTACAAGCCACAACCAATCAGCTAACCTCCTAAGTTGCCGCAACTTGCACAGGCTGGAGATTTGCTTCGGCAGGAAGTTCTAAGCAGTAACCAGCACCATACACAGTTTTAATATACTGAGGGTGGCGCGGATCAGGCTCTAGCTTTGTACGCAGGTGACGAATATGAACGCGAATCGTCTCGATATCGTCGTTGGGGTCGTAGCCCCATACTTCCTTGAGAATTTCGCTTGGGGATACCGTTTGGCCGTGGCGCTGTAGCAAGCAATGAAGCAACTCGAACTCTAGGTGAGTTAGCTTAACCGTTTTATCTAGCCAGATAGCTTCAAATCTTTCAGGCACCAGAGTCAGCGGGCCATAGCTAAGGATTTCACTGTGCTTAGCAGCCTGAGGGATCCGGTCTGTTCTCCTGAGTAGGGCGCGAACCCTGGCTAGCATTTCCTCTAGCTCGAAGGGCTTGGTCATGTAGTCATCTGCGCCAGCGTTGAAACCATCGACTTTATTCTGGGTCTCGCCAAGAGCTGTGAGCATTAGGACTGGAATGTCAGCAGTACGATCATCTCGCCGCAGTCGTTGACACACTGTAAACCCGTCTACCTTAGGTAGCATCAGGTCGAGCATAATGAGGTCAGGGACAATCTGGACGGCGAGGGCCTGTCCTTTGATGCCATCATTCGCCTGACTGATGTCGTAACCTGCCATTTCGAGGTTAATAGACACTAGCTCTACAATGGCCGGATCATCATCAATGACGAGTATACGTGGCATATTATGAAGGGGTGTTGCTATAGGTTAAGGCTACCACTTCTATCCTGAGTAGTGGTTACAAATACTCACCGCCGTTAACAAAACTCATGGATATAGAGGCTAAACCAAGAGGATTAGTGAAATCTGTATAAAATTGTTGTATTTATATTAAGCTGTAGTGCTTGGGAGATCCATTCTTTTTAATGCCAACTTAACATTTTTCTCTCGTGAAAGAGTAAGCGTTGTGATAGAGCACCCTTTGTCAACCTTGGTAGAGAGCCTTTGCAACCCTGCATCTGAGGCATCACTACTCGTAAAGCAGCATTCTGAAGTCTGAAAAGTTATCTGGAATGGAGGAGCGAAAACTACGCTCCTCCATTCATCTTTACGCAACGGAATATTCTAGATAAAACTCCCCAGGTAGGATTCGAACCTACGACCAATCGATTAACAGTCGACCGCTCTACCACTGAGCTACTGAGGATTAGGAACTACATAGTACACAAGCTGGTATTGCTTTGGCAAGGAGTTTCTCTAAGCAGTTTTTCAGCAGAGAAAAGGGCTACTAAGAAGCCTGCCTGTGCTATGTAAGCCTATGCATTATACCCGTTCTGACCCTTTACACAATGACTAGTTTTGGGAGACTAGTTTTGAGAGTTGTCTCCGATGCCTAACTGTTTTGATGTCAAGCTCAGTCGCTGGCTCATGACAGCTTACTGACCTAGTCGCATTTGGGTGAGCCTTGCCTGTACGTCTGGATTGAGATTGGCAAAGACGCGGCCTGAATGCTTCTTCTTAGCTTTTTGGCGACGCTGTACTTGTTTGCCAACGCTGATGACCTCATTTTGCAGCTGGAGGGCGGAAATGCCTTCTGCACCGTAGCCGACGACCGTTTGGCGGTGCACATTATCCGAGGTGGCGACAATGAGGCGCTTGGTAAACTTGCGCACATCGTTGCGGAATTTGGAGCAAGCTCTTTCTATGTAGCTGTCAGCCGTTTGACCATAGCCTGTGTAGTGCACTGACAAATGCTGAGTAATTTCTTCTTGGGAAGCGGGCGTTCGCTGCTCGTAAGCATCGAACACGGCCCAGGTTTCATAGTTCTGATAGGCACTATAGTTAGCGAGTGCGCCAATGAGTGCTTCGCGAGCAGCATCTAAGCCTTCCTCATCCTTCAGAGCAATCAGCTCGGCCCATGCGCCCACAATATTGTAGGCATCGACTAGCAGAATGGCTTGAGCAGAGTTGTCCGCCATGACAGTACTGAAAAGGTGAGATGTGTCACCATATTAGGCGATTTCGCTAAGTGCTGTCTGTATATGAGGTAGCGTTCTAGCTAAGTTCGTGGTTAGCGGGCCTTCACAGGTAGCTAACTTTGATTTTCTGTTTGAGCCTTTGCGGGTCGCCGCGATCGCTCACCTGACCGTCTTCCAGCAAAAAGGCGCGATCACAGTAATCCAGTTCAGCCAGTCGATGGGTGACCCATAATGCTGTCAGCCCGCGACTTTTCACGAGGGCTTGCACCTGCCGCACCAAGTCTATTTGGCTGTCGGGGTCGAGGAGGGCAGTGGGTTCGTCTAGTAATAGAATTTCGCAGTGCTGGGCGATCGCACCGGCAATGGCTACTCGCTGCTTTTGCCCACCACTTAGCGCATAGATGGGGCGTCTCCTCAGGTGCCACAGGTTCACAGCAGAGAGCGCTTCTTCAACCCGCTCCCGCGTTTGCTGCATCGATAGGTTGTCTTTGACTAGGCCAAAGGCAACGTCGGCCCCTACCGTTGGCATCACCAGCTGATGGTCTGGATTTTGAAACACAAAACCCACAGGCCCACCCTTTTCGATAGAGCCTGTTTGCTGCGGCAGCAAGCCCGCTAGCAGCATAAGCAGCGTAGATTTTCCGCTTATCGATGGGTTCTAGGCCACCCATCATCTTCAGCAGCGTAGATTTTCCACTGCCGTTGTTGCCCAGCAGCATACAAAAATCACCGCTCTCTATATTAAGAGAGCATTTTTTGAGCACAGCGGCTCCTGTCGGCCAATAAAAACTGACGTCTTTAATCGCGATCGCCGATTGGGTTATCCCCGCTTCGCCATCAGCATTAGAAGGTGAATCAGCGTCTGTCATCTATCGCTACATAAAAGGTGGCATATAAAAAGTAGGTGCATGAGCGATTCAGACAATTACTCCTCATTCGCAAGCGCAAAAAAGCCAGGTGCACGACCACCGCCAGCACCGCCAGCACCGGACTTTTCATAAACCTGTACGGCTGCAAGTTCGCTGACTGCGATCGCAATTTTCTTATCGGTCACTTTGTCACAGGTCAGCTCTAGCAGCACTGGATTGCCCGACGAAATAGCCGACATCACCGATTGGTAGGCAGCTTCTGCGTCTTCTTTATCTGTCTTTTGCACCGTCAGCGGCATTGCGGTGTGCTTCAGAGCAAGTTCGACGATGTACATAGGGATATTTCTTTTATTTCAACTTTTTCAGCACAGGTTCAGCACCAAGCCGGACACTAGTATAGCGAGGGACAGCCAAAAACCGCTGAGTGCCCCTCCACATCGGATAGCTTCACCAGCTGGTTCCGCCAAAAGATATACTTATCGAATTGATTAATAAAGTTCTGTAAACGTTTTATTACAAAGGTTTTAGCGTTTTTACTTTGGCTAAAAATATACCAAAACCCTTTCAATGGCAGGACTTTTGCTGAAAGTAGCTCTATAATAATGAGAACTAGGGTAAAGATTGGTTAACATCCCTTATTATTTCGTTGGGTGAGTGTTATTTGCTCGCACAGCGCCGGGGATAGCTGTTTTTACCCTGTCCTCATAGATAATCCATTTTCGGAGACTTCTTTTAATGACCATTGCAATGGGACAAGCGCCCGCCGCACGGGGACGGTTTGACGTCCTC
>ERZ1740052.238-NODE-238-length-19326-cov-9.783665_pt1 | contig 19326 bp, 13 predicted proteins | sample MGYA00581750_ERZ1740052 | MGnify/ENA primary metagenome ERZ1740052 (study PRJEB43018, sample SAMN04849743) | marine metagenome | isolation source: floating plastic debris | place: Pacific Ocean | collected 2008-08-30 | study: EMG produced TPA metagenomics assembly...
CATAATATTTTAATTTAAATTTTTTATTTGTATTTTGTCCTTATCATAAATTTGTTTTGGGTTTGGGGTTTGGGGTTTTGGGGTACATGGGGAGACAAGGGGAGAATCACTAACTCCTAACTTTCAATGCCCAATTCCCAATTACCCATTCCCAATTCCCAATTACCAATTACCCATTCCCAATCCCCCATGCGCCATTCCCAATCCCCAAATTATGATAAAAGTTATCGTAATACTTCCTACTGACACCTAAAAGCACGCGGGAAAATGGTATCGGCTATTTTTAAATCGGGGTGGAAATTTGACACGAGCAATTTTAATTGCTGTGAAATGATATAATTAGAAAATGGCGTTTCAGCCAAGAATTTCGTCCATAATCCACGGTTGAAAGCACTGGGATATTTTTTTTGGACGAAATATCAGGTTCGTTTCTATGTAGGGTTTGATCCCGAGGTCGGAGCCGATCTGATTGGAGGCATAGAAATGTTGAATTAAATCGCGAAAGGAGTAAACGAGTTTGAAAGTCCGAATCCTGATTGTCGGCAGAGCGGTTCTCCGAAAAGCTAGAAAAGTATAGCCAGATAGCTGTTCTATGCAAATAGAACCGGGCGACAAGTTATACCCAACTTCTAGCCAGAACCCCCGTCTCTTTAGAGCGGGGAGTGGCTCAGAGTAAAAAGGATAAACTGTCATTCAACATCATCCTAAAAAGTAAGTATCTTTATAAAATCCTGTGACCTTAAGCCTGTCTGCTGTAAAATCTCATCGCCAACCTTGGCAAGGATTAATCGAACAGTATCGCCAATACCTGCCTGTTAGCGAAAATACGCCGGTTGTTACGCTTTTAGAAGGTAATACGCCTTTGATTCCGGTACCATCGATTGCGCGTTTAATTGGCAAGCAAGTACGTGTTTTTGTCAAATACGATGGTTTGAACCCTACTGGTAGCTTCAAGGATAGGGGAATGACGATGGCGGTTACTAAAGCGAAGGAAGCTGGGGCTAAGGCTGTAATTTGTGCGAGTACTGGTAATACCTCGGCTGCGGCTGCTGCTTACGCTAGACGTGGGGGATTGCGTCCTTTTGTGGTAATTCCTGATGGTTATGTAGCGTTGGGTAAATTGGCGCAGGCTTTGGTGTATGGTGCGGAAGTACTGGCAATTAAAGGTAATTTCGATGATGCTTTGAAAATTGTCCGGGATATAGCAGAAGAATATCCGGTAACTTTAGTTAATTCGGTTAATCCCTATCGTTTGGAAGGACAAAAAACAGGAGCTTTTGAAGTCGTAGATATTTTAGGTGATGCTCCAGACTGGCTGTGTATTCCAGTAGGTAATGCAGGAAATATCACTGCATACTGGATGGGTTTTTGTCAATATCACCAAGATGGTAAATGCGGACATTTACCCAAGATGATGGGTTTTCAAGCTGCGGGTGCTGCACCGTTGGTAAATGGTGAAGTTGTAACTCATCCCGACACCTTAGCTACAGCGATTAGAATTGGTAATCCTGCGAGTTGGGATAAAGCAGTAGCGGCTGCTGCGGCGAGTCAAGGTGAATTTAATTCTGTTACCGACGAAGAAATTTTAGAAGCTTATCGAATTTTAGCTGGGGATGAAGGTGTTTTTTGCGAACCAGCTAGTGCGGCTTCCGTAGCAGGTTTATTGAAGGTAAAAGATCGAGTTCCTACGGGTGCCACTGTAGTTTGTGTTTTAACTGGTAATGGTTTGAAAGATCCAGATACAGCGATTAAACATAATAAAAGTCAGTTTACCCAAGGTATTGAAGCGGATATTAAAGCTGTTGCCAAGGTGATGGGGTTTGAATAAGGTTCGTGTTCGTAGTTGCTAAGAGGCGCTAAAGCGCAACTACGAACGAACAAATTACAAATTTTCAATCGTCACCGTTTGTATTTCTTCAATAACATCAAATTTGAATACCCGCGAATAAAAATATAATTCTGCTTCCAAAGCGCGTTTAATATTTACTGCGTTGCGAAAACCATGCTGCTCGCCGGGAAAGGGTACGTAAGCAACGGGTAATACTTTGTTTCGCAAAACTTCAATCATGGTTTCCGCTTGGTTTGGTGGCACAATTTTATCTTCTAAGCCTTGTAGAAAAATTACCGGGCAAGTCAAACCCTCGGCAAAGTTGATGGGGGATCTTTGGACGTATAATTCCTTCTTTTCTGGATAAGCACCTACCAATCTATCTAAATATCTGGATTCAAATTTGTGGGTATCTCTGGCTAAAGCTTCTAAATCGCTCACGCCATAGTAACTTGCACCAGCTTTAAAAGTATCGCGGAAAGTTAACGCGCATAAAGTTGTATATCCACCCGCACTTCCACCAGAAATTGCTAGGCGATCGCCATCTACTAAACCTTGAGATACCAGGTATTTAGCACCGTTTGCACAATCATCCACATCAACAATACCCCAAGTACCATCTAAGCGCTGACGATATTCGCGCCCGTAACCAGTACTACCTCCATAGTTAACATCTAAAACGGCAATACCGCGACTCGTCCAATATTGAATCCGATAGCTCAAACTTGAAGATGTAGCCGCAGTGGGGCCACCATGACTTTTGACTAATAATGGTGGTTTTTCGTCTTCGGGTGCGGTGAAATCTTTGTTTTGCGGTGGATAAAATAATCCATAGGCTGTTTTTCCATTACTGGTAGGAAATTCTATCGGCTGCACTTGGGAAAGATAGCCGTCATCTATCTCAATATTGCTAGAACGTTGCAAAACTTCTATTTTCTTAGTATTTAAATCTAGCTGAACAAGTTCGCTGGTTTGAGTTGGTTGGCCGACCTTAAATAAAACCTTGCCTGGTGTTGCTTTTATCCCGCTAAATTCCGTGTAAGGTAAATCGAAAGTATCGAGTTTTTTCGTATTTACATCTAAGCTTGCTAAATACCAAATTCCTTTTTGGGTATAGCTGCAAATGATTCGGTTTGTTGATTCAATTGCATAGGTAGAGGAGCCTAAACCCCATTGTGGTTTACCAAATTCTGCTGACATGGGAGTAAGATTTTCTACTTTCCCCTGTTGCCAACGATATAAATTCCACCAGCCAGTTTTTTCCCAGATAAAATATAAAGTTCCATCATTCGACCATTCCGGTTGACTGGCTGACTCATCCACACCACCAGCAATTTTTTGAGCATCACCAATCGAGCCATCGTCTTGCACCTTACCCACCCATAATTCCGCGCTATCCCAAGGCATATTTGGGTGATTCCAGGTCAACCAAGCCAAATATTTACCATCCGCGCTTAATCGCGGTGCAATATAAAAATCATTTCCCGATACAATCACTTTTGGGTTGCTATTTCCTGCTAAATCAACAGCGACTATTGTATTTGTGGGTTCTTTTCCTTGTTGCGTATGGTCTTCACAAACACAGATAATTCGCTGACGTTGATTATCAAAAATTCCATCACCGTAACGCATCGAGATATCTGGTGTTAACGGTTGTGGTTCACTTCCGGGTTTTTGCTGATAAAGACGCTGGTCAATAAAATTAGAAAAATAAACCGTACCATCAGCCACTATGGAGGAACCACCACCATATTCGTGAACCCGACTACGCACGTTAAAACCATCCGGTGTCACATCTTCGGTTTCACCATCGGGTTTGCGTCGGACAATAACAGTACGTCCCTTATCCCAAGCCCGTAACTCGCTCCAGTAGATATTATCGCCATCAACTGCAACTTGTCCGAGTCCGATTGATGTAGAGGTGATTAAATCTGTAGTGATAGGTGAAAACCAAGAGCCATAAGGTGCTGTCTGTGATGTCATGCTGCGTTGTCCGGTTGGTGATGCTAGAACATTATTGATTTTACAGCTAATGGATTCTCCTGATTATTCTTTGAAAGCAACAATATGAAACTTCTTTCCTCTGCGCTCTTTTTAATAACTTTTTTAACAATCAGTAAATTAATAAAACGGTATTACCATATAGGGTTCTTAGTCTAATAACAGATGTAACCGTGAATTAAGTTTGCCATGCTAGGTAGAGAGGGTTGAAATAAAAAAAACATGATTTTTTCAAAAAAACGGGTTCCTCAATCGCTCAAATGATTACAACTCATATAAAATTGCTATAGAAGCCGTCATATCAAAAATACTGCTCGTTTTTAAGAAAGCGCGTCAGTTTTTTGTACCATTTCTGATTTCAATCAACAAGCAAAGCTAAAGTTAGACTTATAACGATAATTAAAGGAAAATCTTTACCCATATAGTGCTATAACTATTTGGATTAAAATTTTGAGCCGAGAAAAATTGGAAGTTGATATCCTCTCTCAATTTTCTCGAAAGTCTCCTGCCAGAAAATAGATGAGTAGCAATTATAGACAATGGAAGCTGTAAAAAAAAGACCCATTAAACCCAAAAACTATATATCGTTCCTTTATATTTACTCAACGAACTGGGGAACTGCTGGTGATATCTGCTTAATCCGCGAAACTGTGGCTGAGGAAAGTACATCTAAATTCGTAGGTCGCAAAGTCAAGCTAGCCCTTCCTAGAGGGATGGAAAAGCATCGCGTGGAAGGTCATCAGGTAATAAAAGTTGCCGGTCATGTCGGTGACGGACATCCAAAAGACCCCGGCTCCGAATGGGAACCTTATGAAGGCATAGAAAGAGAAGTAGCGACGATAGTTTTGAAGCCTTGGGGATTTAAGTTGGCCGATCCAGATTAAACCTGCTTTAATATGTATTTGATAATACTCTATATCTATCTAAATGTAAGTTGGGTAAAGGCATAGGTTAATTCACATGACAGCGAATAGCACAAAAAACGCTATAACCCAACATTGCATTTCCCTTTCAAATAATCTGAGTAGGATATAGCGGTTTTCACGTGGATAGAATACAAGAAAACTTCTCTCCCTTCCCCTCTCCTTACCAAGGCTACGGTGTACATACAAACAATCTCCACATAGGTTTCAGGCATTGAAAGTCCGTTAAGTCGTCAACTGAAAATTGCTGTATTCAGTAGTGACTATTTGATACATTTTGATTAGTTATACGATATTGAGGTTAGAGCAATGAGGAAAATAGGATTAATCGGCTTCGGTGGGATATTCCTAATTGGACTTTGTATTAATAATTATGTTAAGGCTTCATCGCCAGAAGCATGGAAAGAACATCGTAAAGAAGTTATTTCGAGCTGTATTCAAGCTAGCGGTTTACGTAATACTAAAGCAACAGGAAAAATAATTAGCTTTGGAGATGATGTAGGTTACGATGCTTTATTAATTGAAGGTAATTATCCCCAGCCTCATATGAATAATCAAAGCGGCAAAATGCTTTGTTTATTCAATAGAGGTATCCGCAAGGCTAATGTGAGTCCAGCCGATGAAATGATGAAGAAATAGGTATCGTAGCTAAGTACTTATGAATCTCAATTTATTGGATGTTGCCCATAAAAAGGTAAAGCTTCCTCCCAATTCGGACGCTTACCTTGCTGCCAATCTAAATAAGCCAATTGCAGCATACTCGTTACCGTCGCAGCTAATCCGGAATTTGCTTCCACAAGCCGATAATTACCATTCCAATCGGCTAATTTTTCTGACCATACTTCCGGCGTTAATACCACATCGGACATTACAGGAGCAATTCCGCTATTATTCGCCATAATTTGATAAATCGCACAATACAACATACCTCGTTGCGCTGGCATTTGTATCGCGATAAAAGTATCATCATCAACTCGGTTTTCCCAGGCATATGCTGCCAAAGTAGAAACAGCAAACACTGGAATATTCAACTGTTGTCCTAAAGTGCGAGCAGCCACAACCCCGATACGAGTTCCCGTAAAACCCCCAGGTCCCTTCGCTACAGCAATAAAACTAATATCAGACCAAGTTTGGGGTTTAATAAAATCGATTATATATTGATGCATCAAATTAGAAACATTACGGTCTAATTTCCATACATCAGAACGAGAATCATCAGTAAAATTACTGGTAGCTAAACCTAGTTCGGGAGTTGTGGTATGTAGTGCGAAGGCGTATTTAAGCATTGGAGAATGGGGCATGGGGCATGGGGCATTGGGCATTGGGCATCCCAATTATTGAAAAGCATATCGTAGTGTGGGTGTTTCGCTCCCTTGATATAGCTGTTTTCACGCTTGATAGAATACAAATAAACCTCACCCCGCCTCCGGCACCCCTCTCCAAGTCATCGGAGAAGGGAATTTGAATCCAAAATCCCTGCATCCGATGCCCAATGTGCCATGCCCTATGCCCAAATTGTTAAGTTGGAATTAATTCACCAGGACGTAATTTAGACCATTTACCTTTTTCTTCTTTAAAACTTAAACATCCCACAACGTCCCATTCCATTTCAATTACTTCGCCTTCAGTGCGGATATTTACGTTTATACTGGGTTCGTTGGGATCAAAGGTTGGTGTTTCTGTTAAATGAGGCTGTTGGTGCTGTGTTTCTACTGCATTGTAGGTCATACAGCGGTCTACATAATGACAATTTACGCAAATACACATATTAAGACCAACTAATAATTTTTGTTTTGCTTTGTTTTTATTCTAGCGATTAGCCACGCTGTTGTTGCCTAGCTTAATAGTTTATTTTTATTACAATGTACGGTTCAATTCTGTCTAAATTTACACCAGATGATTTACCTTTCAATCTGGAATTATTGCCAAAACCGGCTTATTTGGTAGGTGGTGCGGTACGAGATGCTATTTTAGAAAGAAGTCGGGATTATTTGGATTTAGATTTTATTTTACCTGCGGAAGCGGTAAATGTAGCCCGGAATATAGCTAAATATCATCAAGCTGGTTTTGTTTTACTTGACGAGCAGAGGCAAATTGCTCGCGTGGTGTTTCCCGATGCTACCGTTGACATTGCACAGCAGGAAGGGGATTCTGTAGAAGCTGACTTGCACCGGCGAGATTTTACAATCAATGCGATCGCCTACAATATTCATACTCAAGAAATAATCGATCCGCTACAAGGTGGTGCAGATTTAGAAAAGGGTGTTTTACGCATGATATCACCCGCGAATCTGGAAGATGACCCTTTACGGTTAATGCGGGGATATCGTCAAGCTGCACAATTAGGTTTTAGTATAGAAGCAGAAACCCATTCTACAATTCGCGCTAATCGTTCTCATTTAGAAAAAGTTGCCTATGAACGAATTAGGGTAGAATTGGGTTATATGTTGGCGAATCCTCAAGGAACGCTCTGGTTAATTAAAGCTGTTGAAGATGGTTTACTAAAATCTTCCTTTGAATATGCAACATCTCAAAGTTGTATTTTGGTAGCAGAAGTTGACAAAGTAGCTTTGCAGCTTACAGAAGAATTTCCAACCTTGAAGGAAATACTGCAACAAAATATTAGAGATACTGTAAAAACAACTTGGTTGGGTATTGCAAAACTAGCTTGTTTAGTTAATAGCAATCCTGAAATTGCACAAGCAGAGCTAGAAAAACTTACTTATAGTAGAGCGGAAATCCAAAGCGTAACCACAGCCTTGAGAACATTTCCCAAGCTTGATGCACAATTATCTTTGAGAGAGCAATATTTCTTATTTCGAGAAGCGGGTAGCGTATTCCCGACTACAGCCATTTTAGCAACAGCTTATGGTAATGTAGTCAGGGATATGTCCGAAGACAAGCCACTGACAACATACGCATCTTTACTATCCCGCTACTTAAGCCCTGACGATCCGGTTGCACATCCCACTCAATTGATAAGTGGGATACATATTATATCATCATTAAACATCCCATCGTCACCACTTATAGGCAAAATACTGACAGAAATTGCAGTGGCACAAGTTGAAGGCAAAATTTCCACATCTTATGAAGCAATTGAATTTGCACGGAAGATGGTAATGGGTAATTGGTAATGGGTAATGGGTAATTGGGGATTGGGGATGGGGCGTTGGGGATGGGGTATTGTCAAAAATAAAGGGAGCTTTCCGGCTCCCACTACAGATATTTCTATAATTCTTAACTCCTAATTCCTAACTCCTAACTCCTAACTTATAACTCTTAACTCGTAACTCCTAACTCCTAATTCCTAACTCCTAACTCCCTTAACCTTTTTCTACCAATTTCTTAAAGTGTAAATACGCTTCTTCAGGTGTTAGCGCTTCGGATTTATCATCGTGAGCAATAAAGTATTCTCTGTTGTCGGGGAAGAAGCGTACTGTAAAGCTTGGTATTAAACCTAGTTTCAAGGCTTGTTTGCCGAGTTCGTCGGTAGTTTCAGCTAAGGAATATCCGTCGTGAAATTTGGAAGTAGACATTATTTTTCCCCTGTTTTTATTATTTATCTATTTATTAGAAGTTTTTGATGCCAATTTTTTTATAAAGGCACCAAAAACGATACAAATTACATTTCTTGCTGATATTTCTCTAAAACATCTACAAGATTAACTTGGCACTGTGATGGAACTAAATCTAATAAAGGTACTTCACGTTTGCCGCCACCAACTTTGATGGGGATAGACTGTAAAACCTGAATGACATCATCTTCATTCACGGATTTATCGGAACTGATTAAAGGATAAACTTTTTCGGCGACAACGGTATGCAGCTTAGCATCGGACAAATAAAGGTGCCACTTAGCGATGTCTATATAGACATTTTCGCCAATTTCAGCAGCTAGGGCTTCCATGAATTCTGCGTTGTTAGTCACAGCTAATAGTCTTTAATTTATAAGTTACTTCAGAATTATGCTGAAATTCTCAAGTTAACTCTACCACCGCAAGTTGCGATCGCCCTAGCTTTGGTAATCCATCTTCAGGTAGATTTTGTGGGAGTATCTGAATAATCTGCAATGAGTGAAATATAAATCAGATGGGAGACTAATATTCCCAACCAGCTTAATGTCAAAATGGGCAACCACTGCCAGTCAGTTAGCAGAAAATTGTGAAAAAACCACAAGCCGGAATTGAATAAAGCAAATGTCGCGACATGAACGGCGAAATTCATTCTATCGTCTAGTTTACGGTATGCTGGGTCATTTTTACGGTCTGGTTCGCGGGGCCAACGTGGAGGCATATATTAATTTCAATTAGGAACAATCGGTTATTTCTATAATTTTAATGTTATCCGGGTCACAAATTTGATTTTGGATTTTAGATTTTAGATTTTAGATTACTGATAATTTTTTACCGATCTGAACTCGTTCCCAGTAAGACGGCTGGGAACCCTTACACAGAAGGCTCTGCCTTCGGTTGAGGGAAGAAGGCAGAGCCTTATGAAATGCATTACAAGGTAGAACCGCGATTGTAACGAGATAACGAGAAAATAAAAAAACCGCACACTTTGTAACTGTAACTGGTTTAACTGGTTCCCAGTAAGACGGCTGGGAACCCTTACACAGAAGGCTCTGCCTTCGGTTGAGGGAAGAAGGCAGAGCCTTATGAAATGCATTACAAGGTAGAACCGCGATTGTAACGAGACAAGGAGAAAATAAAAAAACCGCGCACTTTATTGGTATCCCCTTCGTAAATATCTCAGGACTAGACTGCTCAACTCAAGGGGTATCCACCGGGTGGGGGAACTTTAACTTCACGGAAGTCAAACCGTAAAGTCCCCCACCCGGTGAGATACCACACAGTCAAGAGCAGGCTAGTGATGCGTGTCTGGACTATACACAAGGATGACGATACATCATCCGGATTGCAAGGATTTTTAACCAATTAGTGCGCGATTTATTTAGTTTTCATTTAGTTATTTAAACTATTATTGACACTGACGCGCGTGTTGCATTCGCAATGCCAGAATGTGTTCGCATGGTCCTTTAAACAGTTTGTTTTGTTTATGCCAGTTGCAGGTACATTCTGCATTTATTATACGTTCGTCAGAATCAATCGTCAAACTTGGATTGTAAGTTTTATTTGCAGTATTAACAGTACCTTTAATGGTTGTTGTTTTATCTCTGTCATTTACCGATAAAACCTTGACTCTATTACTATTGATAAACTTGGTGGCGCTTGATTCTCGTTCGTTCGCAAAGCGCAATCTATCCATCGGTAAGGGTTCGCGACTCAGTTCTCGCACGCGATACACTTGTTTATTCAAGTCGTAGATAACTCTTCCTGCTTGCGTGTAAACACTTAAGGCACCAGTCACGGCAGCACGACTTAAATTCAACCTTTGGGCTAAACTATCGGCTGTTTCAAACCAGTTTTCTCGCAAACCGTTAAAAATTAATTTTTGCGTCCATTCATCGACATCGGCACGGGGTGCCATTAAATCAAAGTTACCAGATTGCGACCAATCGTTTGCTGTCCAACCGGATAAACCCAAGGTAAATGACATATCCCCTAAGTCAGCGACGTAAAATGATGGCATTCCGGTACCCAATAAATGAACTGTGAATTTTTTGGCTATGGGAATGAGTCTTTCGAGGATGTGTAAACGTCTTCTTCCCCATACGCGGATGGTTTCTTCTTGGTTTCCGGTGTAGGGCGATCGCGCACATACTATTTCAATATCCCACGGTTCAAACACAATTCGCACTGGTTCGTTGGGTTTAAGATGATAGCGGATGCTGCGGGGACCTTTTTTTTCTTTGTGACGACGCAAAACCAAGCAGATATTATAGATATCCATTGGATGTAAGTCGAATTGAATGCTGGGTAAACACATTGCGGAGCTTACTTGTAAGAATCCCCTCACCCAGCTATCTGGTAAATCGATTTTGACTTCTTTATAAGCTTCTTCGTTGGTGGTTTGAACTTCAAAGCCGGAGGGATCGACTTGAAATTGGGTAGTTTTGTAGCTGCGGATTTTTTGAAATTCGTCGTATAAAGCGGCGGAATAATCTATGTTTGTGGTACCGCAAGCGAATTCGTTGATATTTTTAAATACTTCGTAACTTGCACCGAGTTTTCCATAGGTTGATTCGTCTTCGCTGAAGCATTCAAAAAATACTTCATCGGGGTGTACTGTTATTACTGGATCGAAGACAAAATACATATCTAATCGCTTTTGGTAAGCGTATGTTCTGAATTTGTTTAGTGCTGCATAATAAGGACGAAATCTTTCACCTCTTCGTTTATTTAATTCGTTTAATTCTTCTTGTAAAGGTTTTATTTTGGCTACAACTTCTTGTCTAGCAACTGCAACTAAATCCCAGTCTATTTCTTCTTGTTGTTTGCGCCATTCTAGATAAGCTGTTTTATCTTTTGGTTTGAATCTTAAGTCGGAAATTACAACATCATGTAAAGCGCTGATTGCTTCGCGAAAGGCAACGTTTTGATGTAATTCTCCGACGAAGTATGTGGGGGGACGTTTGGTGTCTGGGGAGAATGACATTTGCGTTTGATTCGCGCTTTGGTTGACGGATGTGTTTCCTTTATATGAGTAGTTAAATTCCATTTTTTTTGTGTTTTTTATTTGTTAATTATGGGTATGTGAACCACATTTTGACCTCTCTCCAAACCTCTCTCCTAGGAGGAGAGAGGCTTTGATATTATTCCCCATTCCCTGGTAGGGAAGGGGGTTAGGGGGTTAGGTTAGAGATTGTGGGTATAAGCAAAAATTTTTGTAAATAAACCGCAGAGACGCGGAGAGCACAGAGGAAGAGAAGGAGAGAGATTTGGTTTTTTTTAAGTTATAATGGTGCGTTAGACTTACGTCATAACGCACCCTACATTTTTTATTTTAACTCCTGACTTCTACCACTGGTTTTACTTCAATTGGTAATGCTAAGTGAGGATATTTTTTATGAATTTTCAACATGATTTGTATGGCTGATGATTTATCGGCAACTGCCATTGTTACCGATTGTCGCGTCATTATTTCTGCTACTATTTTGGCAGCTTTTTCACTTTTTTGGGCTTCTGCTTCAAGAAATGCAAATGTTCTTTTTTTGGCGACGCTGCCGCGATTGACGCGAGATAGTATACTAATAAAAAATGGTGCTAACTGAATAAGTTTTTCGGTGTCGTCTTTGGCGTAGTTTTCGAGGTAGTTGGTAGCAAATAACTGCATATCTGCTGATGGATGTTCGCTAAACTTTAGTAAATATTCTTCTCCGTCTAAACTTTGGAAGTTTTTAGTTAATAAATCTCTTCCGAGTCTTCTTGCTTCTTCTCGCACGCTGTCACAAATAGTTACTAAAACTTCGGGGGTAAATTCGTTTTCTCCGAATTGGGTTGTGAATAATTGAAATGCAAAGTCGCGGGAGTCTTGCCATTTTGCTTCTAACATTCTGACTGCTGCTACCATTTCTTGGGAATCTGCTCGCAGACGATTTAATATTTGGGATAGCATTTGATGGGAAGCGTTTCTGACTGCTGCGATTTCATGATTGCTGAGTTTGACAATTTCGCTGGTGGCAAATTCTTCTATCCAGGTTTGATAATTCGCGGATAATAACAAACCTCCTAATTCTTGGGGTGCGGATGTTTTGGTTTTTAGCAGCACAATGGTAGTTTCTTTGGAAATGCTTGTCATCCATCGTGGTAATTCTTTTAAAAGATTGACGAGGAAGCTGTGTAAACCTTCGTGTTTTTCTTTTGTCAGTAAGATTTCGATGAATTCTGATGCGATATCAACGGTGAATTCGGGTTTTGCTGCTGCTAAACGGTTGATGACGGGTTTGATAGCGTTGCGGATTTCTGGGTTAGAATTGATTGCGATGGCGATTATTAATTCTTTTTCTTCGTTAATTAGTTTATCATCGGGTAGTTGTCCGAATAGTCGGATTCCAAGGATTCGTAATGATTCGTTTTCGGATGCTAGAAGGGATTCGATGATATGAGCGGGTAAGTCTTTGGCAGGAATTTGGTGATTTAATAAGATGCGTGCGCCGAATTCCTGAATTTCGACGATGGGATGGGTGAGTAAGTCGCTGATGACGTTTAAATTTAGGGTGCGGAGTTGAGAAGGGAAGGTTAATAGTAGAATTTCGCTGGCTTCTTTGATTAATTGGGAAACCTCCCCTAACCCCTCCTTATTAAGGAGAGGGAAAGATAGTAATTCAGCAAGAATTTTACCGATAATAATTTGAGCGGTAGATTCGTTGATAACTGCTTTACCTAAAAAGGTTTTTGCAAATTGACGAGTTTCACTTTGATTGCTCGTAACTAAACCGCAGATAAAGCTACTGTCTTTAAGGAAATAATCTTGCTTTTTTTCAATCCATTTATAAGCTTGATTCCGAGCGCGTTGTGATAGACAATTTGCTAAGGCAAGAATTAAAGTTTTATCTGGGTTGCTCGAATCGTAATTTAGTAAAGCTAATTCAAAACCTAATTGTGCTGTAACTTCATAAGGCTTATTAACTAGTTGGATAATTGTATCTATATTGATAGAAGCAAGAAATTTATGACAGGCTTGTAATGCTTTGACAGCGAAAATATGAACTGGTTTGCATTTACTTTCTACAAGTAACTTTAATAATGCTTCCGGTTGCTTTTCCCAAAGTTGAGGGAATGCTTCTTCTCTAACTGTAGGCTCAGCATTACGTGGTTGATAATCTTGTTTCCAACGCCATGATTTTCCATACCACAATCTATAACGGGGACTGTTTTCGTAGAGAATATGATTAAAAGTTAAATAATAAGCGAAAGCATATGGATAAAAACTTTGAATTCCATCAGAATCAGAATATTGCAGCAAAACACCAACAGCCATTTTGGCATAATCGGGATTGCTTTCTTTCCCCAATTTCTCTAAAGTCTTCCATACGCGACGACGTAAATATTCGCGAGTTTGATCGCTGTAAGCTTTATTGGAATCTGGTTTTTCTAATTCTTCATATCTTCTCGTTTGTGGATTCCATTGCCAGACTTTATAATTATCAAAATTTTCCGATTCTTTCTCAAACCGATAAGCAAGAATTCCAAAAACCTCTTCATCGCGACGATATTCAGCGACTTTAAAAATATGACGCAATCGCTGAAAGTAATTCGGTTTCAAAGGCGCTTTTGATATAATCTCAATTAATGCAGGGCGTACAACCTCGTTATCAATTTCATATATTATTTCCAGAATTTCAAAATCTTCATAATCACAATCTGCTAAATAAGCTTTTAACTCAGTTGTAAAATCATCAGATGAACCTTGTTTTAAAAACTCTTGGAAAAATGGGGGTAAATAGTTAATCGCTTCTGCTTGTAATTGTGCTTTCTTCACCTCATCGCAAATTTTTAATATAGCTTCAAAAGCAATACCGCTGACAAAATCTGCTGTTTCATCACTTTGATAAAGCTTGGTTAACAGTGCAATGACATCTTGATTGTTGGAATTTTCACAACACCAACCCAAAGCCCAAGCAATACAATAATCTCGTAAATCTTCCCCAGTACCCAACAAATCAATCAATAACGGAGTTGCTTCTGTTATCTTCAACTCTCCCGCTTTCCAAATTGCTCTTTCCAACTTCCAACTACTGGGTTTATCATCAGCAAGACGGTTGAGAATCGCTTGAATTCTTGGGTTATCAACAGTCACTACTGATTGCGCTGGGGTAGTAACGCTACTTGCTGCGGATGTATCAACATATCCCTTCCTCGTCTTCTCACCCACCAACTTATCAAAAACCTGCTCAGCTTTAGTCAAAGCAACAGGTTGAGTAGTTTTCGTACCTTCCTTTAAATTAGCTCCGCGTCTACCATAACGGAAATTGACAAGATACTTATCCTCAGCAACCTCGCACAAATCAACTTCGTATATCTTATCAGAAGCATCTTTTTGATAATGAAGAGTTTTGCGTTTGATTAATTTCATATATTCCTTCCCACCCGATGTTTTATTTTCGTATACTTTTTCGGGAGTCGCCAGTTTTGAAAAGTTAGGAGTTAGGAGTTATGAATTAAGAGTTATCAATTTCTTCCTCTTATTCTTCTTCCTTTGAGTACCTTTGCGCTAAACTCCGCGTACCTTTGCGTTTAAAAAATATTTTAAATAAATAAAAATCACGCGCTATTTAATATTAGTAAAACCTTCGTAAACCTCAAAGGACTAAAATGCTTAACTCACGTGCGGATGAGCATGATTTAAGTTCACTTTTAGATAAGTAAAACTGGGATAATTCATGCTCGTAAAAGCACAAAGTGAAAAGCATTTTAGTGATGCGTTGTTAAGCTGAGAGCATAGATGGCGATACACCATCCTTAAATTGCAAGGCTATTTACTAATTACAGCGCGTGATTATTAAGTTATTTTTTGTATCTGGCGAATAGAATTCGCGGCTACACAAGCGAAACCCACCTCCGTGGGTTAATTTGCGCGATACAAAACCAGAATAAATCAATCATATTCGCGGTTTATCAAATCGTCAAATTGCAGTTTTCAAGCTCTTGCGTCTTTCTTCTGTCACTGGTTGAAGCTGGATTGGTAATGAAATATCGGGATATTTTTTCTTGATTTTGAGCATGATTTCAATTGCAGTGGCTTTATCAGCAGTTGCCATAGTTGCCGATTGTCTACCGATAATTTCTGCAATAATCTTTGCTGATTCCTGGCTTTTATCTGATTCGGCTTTAAGAAAATTCAAAACTCGTTTTTTAGCAGTACGATTTCGATTGACGCTGGATAATACAGTAATAAAATAAGGTGTTAATTCTCTGAGACGTTGTGGATTGTCGGCAGCATATTTTTCAAAGTAGTTTGTCACAAACTTTTGCATATCTTGGGCTGGATTTTCGCTAAGTTTTATAAAATACTCTTCTTCATCAGCTTCTTGAAAGTTACGAGCTAATAAATCGCGTCCAATTTTTCTTGCTTCAGCATGGGTGCTATCGCAAATTGCAATTAAAATATCTGATGTAAAATCTTGTTGGTTAAATTCTGTTGTAAATATATGATAAGCACATTCGCGGGTGTCTTCCCATTTTGCATCGAGTATTCTTACTGCTTCTAACATTTCTTGAGGGTTGTTGCGGAGACGGTTTAGATTTTGGGAAAATATTTTTTGTGCAGCTTGACGAATTGATAGGATATCGTGGTTTGATAATTCTACGATTTCCTTGGTGGTGAGTTGGTGGGAGAAGTTATCGCTGTTTTGTTGTAAGATTACGCCAGCTAATTCTTGTACTGATGAAGTTTCTGCTTGAAGTAATTTGAAAATTGTTTCTTTGTTAACGAGTGATATCCATTCTTCTAAATTATCTTTCAATAAGTTTATTATGTAAATATAAGATCCTTGTTGCTTTTCCGGTGTCAGTAGAATATTGATTAATTTAGATATGACAATATTTTTTGATTGAATAGAATCAAAATAAATATGAAGTAAATTGCTTCCTAATTCTCTAGCATCTTGATTTGTACTCTCTAAAATTGCAATTATAATTTCAACTGTCAATTCCTCTATATTTAATCTTTTATTGAAAATATCATGAACAAAATCTCGCGTATCTTTCCACTTTGATTCTAATAATTGTACGGATTCGAGTAATTCTTGTGCATTTTCGCGAATGTGGCTGAGTTTTTGCAGAAATATCTGTCTTGCTTTCTTTTGAATTGATAAATTTTCACTATTTGCAAGAGTTATAACATCGTTTGTAGAAAAACCATCAATACAAGCTTGGCGATTTAAGTCTAGCAACGAACTTCCTAAATCCTGAGTTACTGAAGAATCAGTATTAAGTAGTTTAAAAATATATTCTGGGCTAACATTTTTCATCTTTGGATGCAATTCTTCCCATAGTAAATTTACCAAATCTCTAAAGCTCATTGGTACTGAATGAAAACTTCTTTGATAATCCACACTAATAATGGCATCAACAAAATCGGATATTGTTTGATTTAGAGAATCTAGATTATCAGTTTCTAAATTACGAACATTTTCTAGATAACGAGTTAATATATCGCTTCCTGCATTTCTATCTGTATTACAAAGTTGAACTAAAATTTGAGGTGTGAATTCGTCTAAATGAAACTCTTTTGTGAAAATTTGAAAAGCAAATTCATATGTATCACACCAATATGTACCTAATAAAGGAATTGCGGCGATAATTTCTTGCGAATTTTTACTTATCTTTTGCAAGTTTTGTAAAAATATCTCTTGTGCTATTTTTCTGATTTTTTCATTACGATTGTTGGCAAGTATGACAATATCCTTTGTAGTAAATTCATTTAACCATTTTTGATAATTAGCTGCTAATAATATATCTCCTATAGTTTGAGCAGCATCGGAATAATATATCGATAGTAGTTTAATAGTAATCTCTTTGCTTATAATGGTTTCCCAGCCTGGTAAGTCTTTTTGCAGTATAAATATTATATCTTGGTGAAAATCTTCATTTCGCTGAGAATAAAGTAAGACTTTAATAATATTCGATGCAAATTGTGAATTTAAGTTTGGATAAGCTTTGGCTAAACGACTAATAATTATTTTTACTGCATTAGGAATTTTTTCGCTGGAATTCTGTATTAAGGTAAAAATTAATTGTAATGTCTTGTCAATTGTTTTTTGATTACTTAAACTACCTACACGCTCAATACTAACTAAACTTACTACATCATATACAGACGATAGTTTTGATGTAATTTCTCTGTTATAATGAGAAACTATTATCAAAGCTGCAAATTCTTGAACTTCTGAAATTGAATGTCCTAATAAATCCAGAATTTGCTCAAATTCTAATCCCTTTAATTGATTTGTAAATTTATTAATGAGAATTTCTATAATATTTTGGGCTGTTTCTTTTTCAGCTTCTGACAATTCAATTAATTGAGAAATAAAATTTTGCGTTAATATCTTATTTGTCTCATCGCTGAAAATATATAAACCAATAAATTGACTAGCGAATTTACGTGTAGTTTTATTTGGATTAGCGATTAAATAAACGATTAAGTTAATGCTATCCAAACATAATTTGTGTTCTTCATGCACCCAAAAGTTATCTAAATTAGAATTAGGTTGAGACTGAAATAAACGATTTGCTAAATATTCAAGTAATTCCTGATTCCCTCCCTCTAATTCAAACCTTCTCAAAGCCAACTCAAAACCAAAAGCAGCAGTCACATCAAATCTCGAATAAACAATTTGAATAACTGTATTAATGTCAAGCTCAGTACAAAAATCTTCACAATCTCTCAACGCCTTGACAGCAAAACGATGTACCGCTAAACACTGACTTTCCAGCAACAGTTTCAATAATGCTTGCGGATATTGTTCCCAAAGTTGAGGAAATGCTTCTTCTCTAACTGTGATTTGGGCATCTACATCACATCCACGACGACGAAACCATTTTTTGGAATTAAAGAAGTAGCGAGGACTATTACTGTAAAGTATATGATTAAATGTCAGATAATCCGCGTATTTATCCCAATAATGCTTGATGTCGCGAGTGTAATTCTTCCATTTAGAAAACTGCGATCGCCTTACTACCCCATCATCATCATCGGAATATTCCAGCAATATCGCTGTCGCCATTTTAATATAGTTTGCGTCTGAGTTTTCACCAAGTTTTTTTAAGCTACGCCAAACTCTACGTCGTAAATATTGCTGGGTTTGATAACTATAAGCAACTATCGGTTGCGGTTGTTTTAATTCGTCGTCGTAAACTCTTCTATTATCTAGTTGATATTTTTTCTCTTCTTCTTCATCTTCTTCATGTGGAGTCAATACCAGCAAATCGTTGTTAAAGTTTGCCGCAACTCGTTCAAATCTATAAGCCAGAATTGCGAAAACCTCCGCATCACAACGATATTCGGCGATTTTGAAGATGCGGCGAATTGAACGAAAGTAATTTGGTTGGAATGGTGCTGTACGCAGAATTTTTAATATTGACGAACGAATATAAGGATTATCTACTTGATATACTTTCTCAAAAACCTCGAAGAAATAATAAGGATGATTGACAGCAAATTGTTCAAATAGTTCTGGTGAACTAGTTCTGGCTAATCTTCCCAACTCTAGCGGCAACGATGCAATCAAATCCATTTGCAATGTTGCTTTCAATCCCTCATCGGCAAGTTTGAGTAAAGCTTCAAAAGCAATTCGACTGACAAACTCCGGAGTTTCAGGATTTTCATAAAGTTGAGTCAATATAGGTATCGCACCTTTATCACCGCACCAACCCAAACTCCAAGCAATACAGTAATCCCGTAAAGCTTCCCCAGTACCCAACAAATCAATCAACAACGGAGTTGCTTCTGTTATCTTCAACTCTCCCGCTCGCCAAATTGCTCTGTCTAACTTCCATTTACTAGGTTTTTTATTCTCCAATCGTTCCAGAATTACTTGTTTGCGTTTAACATCATCAAAAAACGGTTGCGTAATCGACATCGAATCATCAGAAGTATGGAAAATATCAACATACCGTTGAATAAACATTACCCAATATTGGACAATGACCTTATGCCAACAGCAAC
>ERZ1740052.239-NODE-239-length-19315-cov-9.710852_pt1 | contig 19315 bp, 14 predicted proteins | sample MGYA00581750_ERZ1740052 | MGnify/ENA primary metagenome ERZ1740052 (study PRJEB43018, sample SAMN04849743) | marine metagenome | isolation source: floating plastic debris | place: Pacific Ocean | collected 2008-08-30 | study: EMG produced TPA metagenomics assembly...
CCATCCCCGCCTCTTTCCTTGTTTTCTACTAATCCGAATTTACCCAATAGGTGGGTCTGAACATTTCATGATTTTTAGTCTTGAGCTCTAAATAGTTTCCAACTAATCCGAATTAACCCAATCGGTGGGGAGACTTACAGGGAAAGAATGGAAGCAATGATAAAGTTTCCAACTAATCCGAATTAACCCAATCGGTGGGGAATTCGTTCAGCAGCCCTTACCCAGCAAGGGTTTCAGGAGCCAAATCGACGCATCTCTGAAAATTGGTATGTATTTCGTGCAAAACTGAACAAAACACAAGCCTCAAAGCCTTACCCTGCAAGTAATCGACGCATCTCAACGAAAGAATAGGCATTTGAGCGATTTGGCGAGATGCGTCGATTTTAATGTTCACTTTTTCTCCGTAGTAGAGCTAAAACCTATATAACATAATAGTTTGGAGGTGATTGAGGATGTTCGCTACCAATAGTAAGGACTCTGGAAACGGCATCTTCAGAAATCCAATAAAATCGCACGTTGTCTTCAGATGGCTTGACGATTTTTTTTGATTTCTCAAAAAGCTGTCGCATTTCATCCAAATTCAAAAAGCATTCAAATACCGAAAACTGTACTCTTTGCCCATAACCTTCTAAAAAATTGGATAACTTAGTGCGTCTTTTATCATTAGGAATATCATACACAACAACCACTAACATCTTCAATACTAAGAATTAATTTGTAATTTAAGTATAAGTTGCTTAACAAGTAAAAAGCATTTTTTTACTCATTACTCATTACTTCTTACTCATTACTCATTAATTTAATCTGCTCTTAAAAAAGATTCATAGGTCATATCAGATAATAAACAACGTTTATATCTCCTTACCTGTAATTGAATTGCATGTCGATACGTTACCTGAGAAATTAAATCTGGATGAGAAATTTCTTCATTCATTCTATTTTCAAACTGTCTCAGAAAAACTCTTCTAGCAGTTTGACTCAAATACACTCCTCCCGTAGTCGCAACCACATCAAAATCCTTCGGCTTAAATAAAGCTTTATTAATTACTTTTAAAATTAAACTATCAACAATAGGAGAACGAAATTCTTCCATTAAATCAAAAGCCAAATATGTTTTTTGTTTATCACCATAGTGAAAATGACCGATATATGGTGAAAGCCCTTCGGTAATTATAAAACTCAATACATTATTGTATAAAAGCGTATAGCCAAAGCTCAATAATGAATTTATCTCATCAGTGGGAGGTTGCCGAAATCTTTGGGAAAAACTAAATTTAGCATTAGTAATTAAATTCCCAAAAGCTGGAAAATATCTTGCAGCAGCGATTCCTTCATAACCGCGCAAAGTATCCAAGTTATCGACATAATTCAGAGCATCAATATCTTGATTAATTCCATAGATAGCTTCCTCTACTTTATCTATCTTGCGTCTGCGATTAAATCGCATCAATAACTGCTTGGAATTCAATAATTTACCTAAAACAACCGCTCTTGATATGCTAAATCTAAATAAATCATCATTTCGTCTTTCTGCTTGAACTAATTGATTATCTAAATGAATCGATTTTTCGCTCCATAAGTGACCGTGATATGTACCAGTTTGACTGAGAAATACTACGGGTATTTGTTCTTTAAAACAAGCTTGAATTACTGGAGTTGAAAGTTGAATATTACCGAATACTATAATTTGCTGTACTTCCCGAATCTGAACTTCAAGCTTCGGTTTTTCTGAAACATGAATGATAAATCGTTGATAATCTTTATAGATATTGGTTCCTTGTTCAATTAAGTATATAGCTGCCATTTCTTGATTCCAAATATTTTTTTGAAAAGGACTATCATCCTCTTCTGTTTGTGAGGGTTTTTCCGTGATTGTTTCAGCAAAATAAGGTCTGTGCAGGTAACGTATATTTTCATAACCCAAACCAGCAAAACCGTTAGTTATTGAATTAGCGGCTTCAGCTAACTCGCTTACTACTTGACTCTTTTGAGATTGGTTTTGGTGGACTTTTTTTTTACGAGTTTTTGTAGTTCTTCTTTCCCCGCGATTGTTTTCAATAGCTGACTTTAACTTAGCCTTATTTGTATCTACAGGGAAAATTGCATCTGACAAAAAACCATGACCTAAAAACCGAAAACCGCGTTCAAAGCTAGTAACTTGGGTTTTATCGGTATTTATTTCTAATCCCATTGAGTCCAATAAATCAATCACTTCCGATTTTGCGATCGCAATTCGTTCTTGACTAGTTGATAAAACCAAAAAATCATCAGCATAACGCACAATTTCTAAATCAGAAGCGCTAATAATTTCATCAAATTCATGAAGATAAATATTTGCCAAAATTGGAGAAATAACAGCACCTTGAGGAATACCTTTCTGAGGTAAAATTAACCCTTCTCTAGTTTCCACACCAACCGATATCCAAGATTTAATTAAACATAAAATACCTGGATTATCAATATGTAACCTTACCTGTTGTAATAAGCGATAATGGTCAATATTATCAAAAAACTTGACAATATCAGCATCCAAAACCCAAACATAACCCATGTCTCGCCAATCGGCTATTTTTTCTACCGCATTGATGTAAGATAAATTGGGACGATAAGCAAAACTGACAGGTGAAAATTTTTCTTCCATTAACGGACTAATTACATTCAATAGAGCTTGCTGAACAATTCTGTCTCGAATTGTAGGAATTTTTAACTCTCTTTGGGAACCGTTTTTTTTAGGAATAATAACTTGTTTACAGGGAAAAGGTTGATAACTACCATCAGCAACAGAGTTCATTAACTGATAAATATTAACCGTTTGATTCCCTGCAAAACTACTAATAGTTTCACCATCAACACCCGCACAACCGCGTTTATCAGCAACTTTTTCCCAAGCACGTTGGAAATTATTGATATCTATGAATTTACTTGCAATATCATTCATGGTAATTGGTAATTGGTAGTTGGTAATTGGTAATTGGTAGTTGGTAGTTGGTAATTGGTAGTTGGTAGTTGGTAGTTGGTAGTTGGTAGTTGGTAGTTGATCTGGTTCCCAGGTTCAACCTGGGAACTAGGTTTCGGAGGCTCTGCCGACCGCTACTGACAATGGTGCAAGAAGTTAGTTGAAATGCACTAAAATTCTTATTTAGTCGTCTTTAGACGACTTGGGATGTGAGCCTGGGAATTTATTCCAAGGCGGTGTTGAGAATGACTACAATTGATAATTGTTAATTGATAATTGTTAATTATTAATTGTTAATTGTTAACTGTTCGACAATTCGCTTTAATTCCTGAACCATCCAAGAATCAGCATCAGTTTCTAAAAATAATTGCAATAAATTCTGGTAGTACCATAATGTTCCTTCTTTACCACCTTTAAATTTTCCCCAAGTTGCTTCACCATTCTCAGATAAATCTCTCAAAATACTCCGAGCATTATGTAATTTGTCAGCTAACGACACCTTACGAATAGAAATTGAAGCATCACGTAAATTATCAATATACTGCTGTTTGCGCTCCTGCCAAGGGGGTTTTGGTATAGTATCTGCATCAGTGCAACCATCAACTATTTCTGCGACTTTTGCACCAAACATATCGAAAATAACTTCACGAGTTGCTTGACCTCCTTGGTCTTCGACTGCATCATGTAACAATGCAGCTATGGCTTCATCTTCATTACTACCATCTTCTAAAACCAATGCAGTAACGCTTAAAAGATGACTAATATATGGAACATTGCTTCCTTTTCTGATTTGTTTATTGTGTAATCTCGAAGCATATATTAAAGCTTGTTCAAAACGATGAGTTAATAAAGGTTTTTCTGTAGCGTTCAAGTTCATATTAGCTAAAGGTTAAAGGTAAATGAGATAAGGTAACAAGGAGAAAAATAACTAACAACTAACAACTAACAACTAACAACTAACAACTATTCACTGTTATCTTATATATAAAGCTTATAGGTAGCTTCCATTTCTGTTTTCATCCGCTGTCGTAAATCCAAAGGTAAAATCACCTCAACATTTGGACACCAAGCTCGTAAACGCATGACAATATTATTATCATCAACTCGATAATCAATTTTGCAATAAATATCGGATTCGGAACGAGATTGTAATGTGGAAAGTAATTTTTTTTGTTTTATTGATGCTGTTGGTGTATAAGACTTAATCAATTTTTCTACCTGTTTACGGGTAATTTTCTGAAACATGTCATCTCTTTCTGTTCCCAAGATATAATTACCGTAAAAATATTGGTCAAATCTTAGTATTAATAATGCTTGCGGTTTATGAATATCAAATCCCCAAACGGCAGACATTTTTTCTTTAATTTCATCGGGATGCGGTGGATATTTACCGTAACATTTATCTAAAAAGTGTTTGGGAATATTGAGATTATCTGCATAAAAATCTAATTCATTTAGTTCATCTAATGTAATAATTTTATCAATACGATAATCATACCAATCTATTTTACTCCAAGGATTCTTTCTATTTGGCTGAGGAATTTGACCATAAGCAAATAAATAAGGTGCGCGTTTATAGTAGTACATACAGACTGGATAAACAATACAATTAATTGTTTCTTGATATAGTTTAGCGCTGCGATAGTTTAATTGAACTAATGGTACTTTATCTCTTTCCCAAAGAGTTTTTACTTTCTGTTGCAGTATTTCTATATGTTCGTTTAAACTTGAATGAACTATATATTCTGCATGGATAAAAAATCTTTGAATGCCATTAATGGGTTGTGACAGATAATTGTTAAAAGTTGATAGCTCGTAATTTGTGAATTGCTCTGATGTGATTTCTTTATTTTTCAGAGAACTTAAGAAAACTTCTGGAAACTTATTGACTTTTACATATATAGCTTTGCCACTATATTTTTTGATATTTAACCAACCTAAATTTACTAAAGATTGAAAATCGTGGTCTTTTAAATTACGACCAGTAACTGCAAATAAACGCCCTTCAGGTAAGAATTTAGAAAATTTTTTATTAGCAGATAACGATTTTACTTCTGATTGTATGTGTTGAGATTTATTTTTAGCTATTCCACCTTGTAGTAGATTATTTAATTCATCTCCTTCAAAGGAATAATATTTTTTTAGCGATTGACACCAGCGGTTTTCATCAATTCTTAAACTTGATTCAAATAACCACTGTTTTAGTTTGATAGCGCATCGACATTCATCTTTGACAAAATCTTGGCTTAACTCATTTTTATTATGTAAATTTGGTATGCAATCGCGTTTGTGATATTTTTTGGCATCAATAAAAAATAAATCGCGCCATTCTAAAAAACTAAATTCCTCTTTCAAATCTAATTTGACTTCATCGCTTTCATCTCCATAAATTGACCGTAAAATAACCCATATTCTGACTGCTTTTGCTAAATTTTGCTTCAGAGAACCTGCTGTTAATATCTTGAGAACTTCAACAGTAGGAGGATAGTTAAAAACTTCTCTCTTCATTCTGATTCCCCATACGGTAGATGTTTCTACTTTAACAGCAGGTGGAATATGCTATTTCCATTTTGTTGTTTAAATAATAATTACTTCACTTTTTATCTTGTTATGAAGAATGGGTAAACATCCCGAAGCGCCAACAAAGGTAGCAACACTTTTGAAGAAGCAAAAAGGAAAGTGTACTCATTGCGGACTATTTTTCAATCATGAAGATTTGATGGAAATCGATCGCAAAATCCCCCGCTCAAAAGGTGGTAAGGATAGTTACTCTAACTATCACTTACTTCATGGACATTGCCACGATGCTAAAACCGCAGGGGATAAAGCTGTTGTTGAAATTCAAGATATAGATGAGGATTATTTTTAACTGTAATCCCTTTTAAATCTGAATTTATAGGTGTGCCTGACAAGCACTAAATCACCGAGGAGCACGGTTTTGTAGCCGAGTCAGGGGGGTGACTTCCTGGCTTAGGCATCCGACTATACTCGATAAGGTAAAGATACCTTCCGGGGTTCTATATAGCGAATGATTAAAGAAGGTAGCCGACTCCATTTTTTCTAAGTGTTGTAATTTTAGTTGGTATATTGGGAATAATATTTATGTCTATTAATAGCTGATATTAATAGTGTTTTTACTGAGGTATATAGTTTTATGGATAATGAAAAATTATTCAGAAAAGAATCTTTAGAACGTCTATCTTCTCCAGAGCGTTTAGACCAACTCATGCAAGTAGTGAATCCTAGAGATTGGTTACCATTAGGTACTCTAGGTTTATTTGTGATTTCAGCTTTAGTTTGGAGCATTTTGGGTCGCATCCCCATCACTGAAAATGCCCCGGGAGTTTTGATTAATCCTAAGAAGGTCGTAGAGTTACAGTCAAAAATTTCTGGACAATTAACATCAGTAAATATACGTAATGGAGAATGCGTTAAGAAAGGTCAGTTTCTAGCGACAGTTAATCCTGAAGAATTAAAACAACAGTTAGAACAACAGCGGACAAAACGAGGACTATTATTGGAACAGCAAACAGATAGTTCTGCTTTACAAAATCAACGTACTAAGTTAGAAGAAGAAACTCTAGCATCGGAACGAGCTAGTTTAATCGGACGGTTAGAAGCAGCAAAGAAGCTTTCACCTGTATTAAAAAATCAGAATTTAGTTGCGATTTCTGAACAACGTCAGAATTTACAACAGCGATTGCAGGTGTTAGTCAAATTAACTCCGACTTTGAAAAATAAATCATCAAACGCATTTGTCCAGCAGCGAGTTAGCATTCAAAAACGTTTAAAAGATTCTAGAGCATTAATTACGATACATAGAGAAAGATTAACCAAGCGAAAAAAATTGCTAAAACAAGGAGGTATTTCATCCGATGCAGTGCTAAAAATAGAGCAAGAATATCGTCAAGCACAACAGCAAGTTGCAGCTTTACAAGCAGAATTAAAACAGTTAGATTTAAAAGAAACTGAATCACAACAGCAGTATTTATCTAATTTGAATAGCATCAGCGATATTCAAGTTAAGCTGAAGGAATTACAGATTAAACAAACTGAAGCACAGCAAAGATATTTGGATAATATCAATACAATTTCTCAGCTAGAAACTCAATTACAGCAAATTGACACCAAAGCAAAACGTTTAGAACAAGAAAATTTAGAAACTGATAATAGCAAAGTAAATCAAATTAAAGAAGTTGAACGAACAATTGCTCAATTAGAAAAGAAGGTCGCGGATAATAGTAAAATTGTCAGCCTTCGTTCTGGATGTATTTTAGAAGTAACTGCGACTGCGGGACAAGTTATTAATCCGGGTACTACTATTGCTACTATTAATAATGATGGTACAAAGGGTAAAATAGTTGCAGTGACTTATTTTCCCGTCAGAACTGGTAAAAAAGTAAAGCCGGGAATGGAGATTCAAGTTACTCCGGAGATGGTCAAACGAGAAAGATTTGGCGGAATTGTTGGTAAGGTTGTTGCGGTTTCTCCTTTTCCTATTACCCCCCAAGGAGCTAATTTAGTATTAGGTAATTCTGAACTAGTGAAAAAGTTAACTGCTGGAGAACCCAGAATTGAGGTAACAGCAGAATTGGAAATTGATGAATCAACTCCTAGCAATTATCGCTGGTCTTCCTCCCAAGGACCAAAGTTACAAGTGACTTCTGGAACCACTACTCTAGCTAGAGTGAAAACTGAACAAAGAGCACCGATAACTTTTGTATTACCAATTCTCAGAGAATGGACTTGTTTGAATTATACTTGCTTGTTGCAAATCGTTGATTTAGTAGGATGTATTTCAGAGAACTAAGCTGCGTTAATAATCAGAAAAAAAATTATGATTTTAGTTGATATTTCTTACCAAAAATTTTTTTGATTCTAAAATATCCAATTATAAATTCAAAATCGACAATCGAATGACTACAACTCAATCAAAAGCAAATATTTCGAGACGATTCAAAACTCCGACGTTGATACAAATGGAAGCTGTAGAGTGTGGTGCGGCTGCTTTAGGAATAATTCTCAGTTTTTATCGTCGTATTGCACCGTTAGCTGAGCTACGTCAAGAATGTGGGGTTTCTCGCGATGGTAGTAAAGCATCTAATGTTCTCAAAGCTGCTAGACGTTATGGAATGAAAGCTAAAGGTTATAAAAGAGAACTTAATAGTTTACAAGAATTTAAACCACCATATATTGTTTTTTGGAACTTTAATCATTTTCTAGTGGTAGAAGGTTTTGTTAAGGAAAGAGTTTATTTGAATGACCCAGCTACGGGTCCCCGCAGCGTTTCTCTACAGGAGTTTGATGAGGCTTATACTGGTGTAGTGTTGATTCTTGAACCGGGAGAAAACTTTCAGAGGGGAGGACGCAAACCGAGTTTATTTTTGTCTTTAATTGACAGATTAAAAAGTTCGGTGACAGCACTTGTATATTGTGTCATCGCCGGATTTCTGTTAGTAATACCTGGATTGGCAATACCCGTTTTTAATCAAGTTTTTGTAGACAGCATTATTATTGAACAAAGGTCTGATTGGTTACGACCTTTATTAATAGCAATGGGAATTGCTGGAATTATGCAGGTTGCTTTGAATTATCTACAGAAACGCTATTTACGACAGTTAAAAATCAAATTATCTGTGGGGATGACTAGCAGATTTTTCTGGCATATTCTAAGATTACCTTCTAGTTTTTATGCTCAAAGATTTGCCGGTGAAATTAGCAATCGAGTCAGTTTAAATGAGAAAGTAGCTGAGGTTCTTTCTGGAAGATTAGCAAGTACTACTATCGATACTGTGATGTTGGTTTTTTATGCGGTGGTGATGTTTTCTTATGACTGGATTTTGACTTTAATCGGTATCTTTTTTGCTGGAATTAATATTTTTACTTTGCAACTGGTATCTCGTAAACGTGTAGATGCCAATATGAAATTAGCTCAAGATTTAGGTAAAGTTGCAGGTACGGAAATTGCCGGACTCCAAGGTATGGAAACTATTAAAGCCGGTGCATTAGAATCAGATTTCTTTGCTCGATGGGCTGGTTATTATGCGAAGGGGATTAATTCACAGCAAGAGTTAGCTGTTTCTAATCAAAGTTTGGGAATTTTACCATCATTGCTTACCTCTTGGACCACGATGTTGATATTAGTTATCGGTGGCTTTAGAGTCATGGATGGCTATATCAGCATTGGTATGTTGGTAGCGTTTCAAAGCTTAATGGATAGCTTTCAACAACCGGTGAATACTTTAGTTTCTTTTGCTGGAGATTTACAGGAATTAGAAGGAGATATTAACCGTCTTGATGATGTTTTGGAGAATCCGGTAGATTCTGGTTTAAATAATATAAGTTCTTCGCAGTCACAACAATTAGCATCACCTACAGGATATCGTCTCACGGGTCAATTAGAGTTAAAAAATATCTCTTTTGGTTATAGTCGTGTAGAAGCTGCCTTAATCGAAAATTTTAGTTTGAGTTTGAGATCGGGACAAAGAGTTGCTTTAGTTGGTGGAAGCGGTTCTGGTAAATCAACTGTTGCCAAAATTATTACCGGTCTTTATCAACCTTGGGAAGGGGAAATTTTATTTGATGGTAAACCCCGTCGGGAAATTCCTGGTTCTGTTATTACTAATTCTCTAGCATATATTGAACAAGATATTTTACTTTTTGGAGGAACTGTCAGAGATAATTTAACTTTATGGGATGCTACCATTCCAGATGGACAGTTAGTAAAGGCTTGTTTTGATGCTGCTATTGATAATGTAATTATGGCGTTACCTGGCGGATATAATGGTCAGTTAATCGAAGGAGCCGCTAATTTAAGCGGAGGACAAAGACAAAGATTAGAAATTGCTCGAGCTTTGGTAAATAATCCTGCAATTTTAGTTATGGATGAAGCTACAAGTGCTTTGGATAGTGAGTCTGAAAAGGTGATTGACCAAAATATTCGTCTGAGGGGATGTACTTGTATTATTGTTGCTCACCGTTTAAGTACTATTAGAGATTGTGATGAAATTATTGTTATGGATAAAGGCAAGATAGTACAGCGCGGAACTCATGAGGAATTATGGTCTATGGAAGGTTATTATGCTAATTTGATTCGTTCGGAAGGGGAAGTTTCAAATGTTTGATGTTTGGAATGGATATTCAAGTTGAGAAATCACTATTTAATATGATGTGAATTTAGTTCTCAAGCTGCTTCAAATCTGAGTTTAAAGGGTTTGTAAAAGCTTTGTTGGTGCATGATTAATTTAAGTAAGTCGGCACAAATAAACCGAGCTATGTAACAAAATGTAAATTAGACTCAAACCCTTATTGCTACTTGCTACTTGCTACTTTCTACTCCCTAGTCTTAACTACGATTTTCAACACCGACCTACTTATATTAGGCGTAATTTATGCAATTACTAGATTCTAGAGCAAATTTGCTTGTCAGCTATGGAGCTAATAGTCAGGAAGTTGAAGAATTATTAGTTTATAACGAAAATGTTTTTGATTGCTCCTGTTTTGATGAGTCAATTCAATTTCCACTTCCATCGGAACTTCATGTTGCTACTTGGAAAAATTATCTTGAGGAAGCCGGAAGGATAGGTGTTTTTTCTACTTTAAAACAAAAACTTTTACAGTTACGTTTTCCTGTATCTCCCGGAATTAGCCAAACACCTGCTTATCAAGCTGCAACTCGTAAAGGTAAGTTTGATAGCAGTATGGATGAAAATTCTGGTTTGATATTACACGAGCCAGAAAAATTACGGCTAATGGTACATTCGAGTTTGGCTGGGGAAATACCTGTAATTATTGTCAATAACCGTTGCGATTTTGTCTTGCTTATTCAAGCTCTAACAATGCGGAATGAGCCTCAGCATATTCCTGATTCTATGGGAGCTTGTATGATAGGTGGTTTTAATAATTGGGATAGAATCCGTCTGTATCGAGAGCAATGGCAAGTTGATCATCCTCACGGTACGGAAGCAGATTGGAATGTTGAATTTCGCAAGTTAATTCCTCGTAAGGAACTTTATCAAGATAGGTTTATTATTTTGAGTCAAAGTCGTTATAGTAATGTTTCTGCTGAAAAATTAGGGTTGTCGGAAACGGAATGGCTGGAAATTTCTCTAGCTATTCGCTTGGAACATGAATGCACTCATTATCTAACTAAACGTTTATTTGGTTCCATGCGAAATAATTTATTAGATGAGTTTATTGCTGACTATCAAGGGATTTGTGCTGCGATTGGAAGCTATCGAGAAGATTGGTTTTTGAATTTTATGGGTTTGGAGTCGTTTCCTAATTATCGTCAAGGTGGTAGGTTGGAAAATTACCGAGATAATTTATCTCCAGGAAGTTTTCATGTGATGCAGAAGCTGATTTTTAATGCATCTAAAAATCTCAAATCTTTTGTATGTCAGCAAGGGAATAATATCGATTCTACAACTATGCTGATGGTTCTTTGTCAGCTTACTTTAGAGGAGTTGGCTTCTGATAATTTTTCAGCGAATATTTTTCAGGTTTTGGATAAAGTTGGTGAGATTAAATCTAAGGAAGAAGATCGGGTTTAGGATGGAGATTTTAACCCTAAAACAAATTAATATTACACCGTTAAGGAAACCCTTGACGGTGTGGAATTAAAGACTAATTAAGAAATTACTTCTTCTTTTTGATTGTTTTTCATTTTGATTAATACGTTACCCAAGTTGAGCATATTTCCTGCTTTTGAATCTTTTTGGCAATCATTAGTTAATGATGTTTGATTATTTTCAATAATTTTGGCTAATTCTGTTTTGATATTTTCTGCTGCTATATATTCGGAAGAATATTTAATTAAAATAGGGTCTATAATTGTATTTTCTGGTGGAGTTAAAATTCCTAAGTTGTTGAGGGAATAAATTTTATGAAAGTTACGATATTCTCCACTACAGTATAAATAATCCCAATTTCTTTTTTTCTCGATTAAGTTATAAAAACCTGATGCAGTAATATAACTGAAGAAGTTGGCTAATGGATTGCGATTTTTGATAAATTTAATTTCTGGTTTTGAGAAGTCAATGTGCCATATTTCAGTTTTTTGCGGGTAAGTAATTTCTAATTGATAAATTACCTGCCAGCGTTGGTTATTCAAAAATATATTTTGACTGTATTCGTTAATAAAATCAATAGTTTCTACCTGTAAAGCTTGTGAAATAACTTGCTCTATTAAAGAAATATTGTGGTTGTCGGGATTAGAATCAATCAAGTCTCCTGCAATTTTTACCGGTGCAAATTCCAAACATTCTCTATCATCTATAAGTGTTTTTACATAATCACAACCAGCAGATTCTAAACTATATTTTCCTGATTCTAAGGTGAAAATATCGCCTGGATCTAAAACAAATACATTATTATCTATCTGCGGTAAAACTTTTTTAATATCGTGACAAAAACGCTCTCTTGTTAATGGAAATACTATTTTATTTTGCCATTCTGCTTCTTTTATATATTTCCAACCCTGCGCTCCTGGAGCAATTGCTTTTGGTTCAATTAATTGAATTAAGTTGATTAATTCTCCGTATAAAGCAAAGGGAAACTGTAAATTTTGATTTAACTGATATTTGTTTTCTAAACTAATGTGCCAAGTCGCTAATAAAAAGTCAATTTCAGGGTAATTTGCTTTCACCGCTTGAATTGTCTGCGGTGCAAAATATGTATCTACAGTATTCCAAAATACTCCCGATTCATCTGCAAATAACATCCCAAATTCCGGTACTCTAACTTCGGAGCGGGTTGTCATTAGGGTAGTGGAACCAATTCTTACTTTTTGGAATTCTCTTAATGGATAAATATGGACATAACCTAGTTGACGTAAACTGTCTGCAATTACAGCATCTTTAGGAATCAGTACATCAACATTTTTGGGAAGATAGGCAAGAGTACGTAAGTCAAAATGGTCTAAATGCTGATGAGAAATAATTAAAAAATCAAATTCTGGCAGCTTTTCTGGGATTAATTCTCGTTTCGGACAAGTTTCATTTAATCCTTCACAAAATGGGTCCCATAAAACCGGGTCCATTAAAATTCTTGCATCTTGAGTTTCTACGAAAATCGATGCATGTCCAATCATGTGAATTTTCATATTTTATTTTTTGAATTAACTATTTTAATTAACTAAATGCTTATCGTACAGTTTTCTAAGTAAGGTGTTAAAGCAAATCTTGCTATATATTCTGAATGATTTTTACACTGATAGCGAGGATGAGATGAATTTCTCTTGTTTAAGTTTTTAAATACTTGTTGTTGTTGTATCTCATTTTGAGATAATGCTAAAGCATATATTGCTGTTGTAATCATTTGATGAGTATCCTTGTATAAGGAAATACTGTGAAATTGTCCGTTTATGATGCGAATTTGTTTTTGTCCATCTTTACTTCTAGTAAATGTTTCGTTTAACTGTACAGCTACTTTTTCCTGGGAATTGAATTCCGAATCATGACACAAAGTAGAGTAGAAAGGAATCGCAACCGAAGAATCTTCAACCATCAATTCCAGCAACCGTAATTGAGCAGCCCGAATTGTGCGATCGCCAATTTTTAAAGCGGCTAATGTTAATATTGCCAATGCGGTTGATAACGGGATATCGTATTGACCGAATGAGTAATCTGGATTCATGCTTGCTATTACTTCTGCAAGCAATTTCTCTCGCAAATAAGCAGCATTTTCATCTTCACTAATTGCTTCTGCAAGTATCCAATCAACAAAATAAGGATTGGCAAAATACAAACCCCCACGCTGTTCAAAACCATCGGCTAAATAATCTATATCTGTTTTACTTTCTAACCCAGCCGAATCACGCAGCCATTTAACTAAACATGTAGTCCCATAATCAGCTTGACACCAATGTCTGCAACTGTCGTCAAACTGCATTTTTCCGGGTTGTTTATCTTTCGACCACAGTTGGGGATAATAACCCCCTCTACCATCAGCAAATCTTTCCAGAGCTTGTACCGATTCTGGTTTATCCAATCCTAATAGTACTAAGGATGAATCTGTAGCTGTAATCAAACGTTGTGTATGAAAAGCCCACAGTTCATCTTCCTGACGATTCAACAACAATTGCTGCAAATTTTGTCGAGCAATGTTGAGTTCGGGATTTTCTTCCGTCACTACTGCTTGATTTAAGGCTTTGAGGACAAACCCTAAAGGTACTAAATCACCATAAGCAAAGGACTTGTGAGGTGCGGGTGGTTGACAAGTCATGCTCAGAGTTTTTTCGCAGGTTGCTGTTGCTAGCTTTGTCAAACTCTGTAAACAACGTTGCTTTGTCCAATTTATCCTGACTTGAGCGGCTTTTTGCAGACCGTCTTCTAAAATAGGGTCAATATTTCCATGCTGGAAGAAAAATACATTACAATGTGCAGTACGGCTGAAGTGAGATAAAATCCCTGCATGGATATGTACGGGTAAGCGATTCTGAAAACGTGCGAGATAGTAATCGTCTTTGACTTCACCTCCGACAAATTTTACGCCTACGGCTCGTAATAATTCATAATGTTCAAAACTAGGCTCTTTATCAAAAATAGCTGTAGCTTTACCCAAATCATCTTCTATTTTCAGGTGTAATATAACTGGAGAGAAAGGAGGTTGTTCTCCCAATCCCAAGCAGTGAGATTCATCTACTGAAACTAACTGCAAGCGCTTTTCAAAACGTTTTGCTAAAGAAGATTTGAGTTCAACTGTTAATTCTTCTTTAGATATTACTTCTATTAATTTTTGCTCATCACTAAAAGCTAAAAAACGTCCCGCACTAGTTAATACTACATGACTAAAAGGATGTAAATTAACCTCTTCGGGAAGATGGTACATTGCCTTAATTATTGTCTCATCAGTCAACTTTTGAATAGCTGGTAAATCAAATAGCACCATCCATTCTAAAGATTCTGGTAAAAATCGTAATATTTGTGAAATTAACATAATACTTAATGAAACTAATGAAACTAACTAAACTAACTAAACTAATAATTTCTACTAAGTAAGTCGGCACAAATAAAGTATCGCTATTTAACAAAATGTGAATCACCTTTAAATCCTTATTGCTACTAGCTACTCGCTACTTGCTACTCCCTCGTCTTAACTAAGATTTTCAACGCCAACCTACTTATCAATTAACCTTTGATCAAACTTCGATTAACATATAAGTAAGCTTTAGATTCCTGAAATTCACCATCGCAATAATTAAGTTTGATGTGATGTATTCCTTTGAAAATTATCCATTCATAGCTAGAACCCAATATATGAGAAATTTTACGTAAACTTGCAGGCCATAATCCAGGATTCATTTTCTCTTGAATATATCCAGGATATTGAAATAAAGCTTTTTGCTTTTGGGGTAAACACAATCCTCGGACAACTAAATAATCTAAAAAATCAACCCACCGCTTTTCAAACTGTGGCTGTTTTTGTAAATAACATTCCAAACCAATTTTATGACCGATACTATTGCTGACATCAATATCTAAATCAATCCGGTCTACAAATTGAGAAATATGATTTAACCTTTGCTGTAAATTATCTAAATCACCCGACCAATTGATTTGCTTTAAATAAGCAATAATTTTATCAACTGAAATATTCCGAATACAAAGCCTAACTCCATCCCATTCTCTTGCTAACATCAAGCCAATTTGAAATATGTAAGCATTTTCTGGCAAAGCAGCAAAGCATTTAACAATATTATCTTCCACTGAAGCTGACAATCTTTTCCCTAACAAAAGATGTAAAGCATTGTCCCAAACCCAAGCATGTGGGTGTTCCGATTTTGCAGCATTTGTACCGTAAAGACTATGCGCTCCGAAGAAACAACTAGGAACTGGTAAATCATTTACTTCTTCTCCAACATCAAATTCCAGCCAAACATTACTAACTTTTTCGTAAAGAGGTGAAACCTCACTTTCCCAATTAGTACTAAATTTACGGATATTCATCCATACCGGATTGTTTAATAATTCATCCGGTAAATCAATATCATAACTATTGGCAGCTAACACCCTACGCCCTGCTTCGACTGCATCAGCACAAATTAAAAAATCACCACGTGCTTCTGCAATTCCCAAACGGGATTCAAATCCAAAAAAAGTTGTTAATCCGCTCGGTAAAATTTTACCGATACGATTAATTTTTGCCCATTCTTCTACTGCAATTAACTCTTGAGGAACAAATTTTTCTAATAAATATAAATAATCGTTCAGAGAATTAGTTGATATCATAAATTTGCTGATTTAATTTCAAAATCGGGTATTTTATTCAATCTAGACTCGTTTAAATTGTATTGCTCGCAAATTAAACTTATCCGTTGATGCAAACTTTTAACTGGATTTACAGAATGCATAGTCCAGCCTAAAAAATAAAGTAATGTATTAGTTTGAGGAGCAACTTGCCATATCAGTTCTTCACTTTGTTGCAATACCAATTCACCTCCTACTAAATCACCAGGAACTTGGATATAAAGTACGCTGACTAAATTTGGTACCACTATTTCCATCCCATACTCGGATATACTGCAATCAACATGAGATTCTATATAAGTATTACCTTCTAATATCAAAGGATTCAAATAAAATGCATTGCAGCTAGATTTTAAAGCACTGTCTAGATAAATTTTAAAATATGGAAAATGTTTCTCTACTTCAGGGATTCCCGACCGTTTAAATACAACAGAAAAACCCTTAGTTTTGACAAAATTTTCGCTCAATTGACTGGCTGCTAAATACGGACTTTCCAAAATATTTCTCTGTAGAAGTTGTAAATATTCCTTTGGGAAAGCATCGTATTTTCTTGAGTAGCATTTTTTTTCTGTTGTAATAAAAGAAGTCATTCTCTAAAATGGATTTACAGCAATTATTTCTATTTTCTTTCTCTGTCTCCTCAGAGGATATTTGTAAAGTCTTAAATTCTCATACCATTTCTTTATAAAGATGCGCCGAATAAAGCCTACGCAGGTAGGCTTTGTATCAGTAGCTCCACTCTTCAAGAGTGAGAGCGATTAAGCGCAGCCTCATATAAAATTGGTATCAGCATTTTTTAATCGTTGGATTAAATTTCAGAACTTAATCCAACATCTAAAAGCCATCCAAAAAATTAAGAAACCCGAATAAAGAGGGAGGGAGTGAGAGAGGGAGAGAGGGAGAGGTAATTGGATGGGGTTTTTGATCCTCCAGCCTCGATAAAAACTTTTTCGATTACATCCTAATTATTTATATCCCAATTACCAGCTTCTAAAATCCATTCCCCCGGCTTACGAGTAATATAACCATCCCCGATTCTCCAGGGAACTACCTGGGTAGAACAGCCAATTTTTTGTAACTCTGCTTGAACTTGGGGAATTAATTGTTCGTCGTGTAATCCGGGTTGTCCTATAGTTGCCCAACTATCCGCATAGGGAAAACAAGCTTTTGCATCAACAATAGCGCAAACTTCCGCAACTCCTTTTGGTCCTAGCAAAGCAATATAAGCTCCTTCGGGTTTATTCGTCACAGAAAATATCTGCGGATTGCTCAGTAAATTTGCCACAATATCAATTCCCCATCCAGATAAATCCGTACCAATAGAGTTATAAGATAGCGGTTGAAAATTACTTACCACTAAATCGATAGAGCCAAACTTATCTTTAACGTATTGTGCTACTTCTATCATCGAACCACTGGGTTCTTGTCCAGCATCAATTAACAACCATGACTTATAAAACTCAGTATCTATTAAATAAGTATTTCCCCAATTTCTCAATTCCGGATATTTAGGTTTATCAAACTCCGGAACCAAAGCCTGTTCTCCGTAAAATGGTAGAACATTAATGTCAATATCCCCAACCCTAATAGGTTCCGAATACCAATCCACCGCAATTACATTGGTAAATCCCAAGCTCTTTAACCTCCCTGCCATATCCTCACACATAATCGAAGCCCGAGGAACCTTCGGAACAAATATTGGGGTTTCCTTGGCAAACATCATCAAAGTAGGATAGTGCCAGTGGTCGTAATGGGGATGAGAAATTAAAATACCATCAACCAAACCTTCGAGTTGAGAGCGAGTAATATCGGATTTTAACCCCGGAATACCATAATTAGAATGTAAATGGGGGTCAACCAATATACCCGTTGTCTTGGTACGATACAATACCGAAGCATGTTGGAATCGAAACACCCCCGGAATATTCTCAGGAATTCCCACCTCTGCGTATGGTTTTTCTTTAACAACGCTGGAGTTAATAAACTGATCCAGCAAATCTACCATCGGTTCGTTAAGTTGCTGCTTAATTTGTTGATAGGTAAATTTAGACTGACCGCATAAGTGGAGTAGTTGATGAATATCGGGCAATATAGACTCATCTGAAATTGACTCTACCCTTTTTTTATTAATAAAAGGCAGAAATTGAGGATTATCGTAAGAAATGAATAATAAAGGATTTTCTTGTGGAAATAGAAAATCTTCTTTTAAACTAAAACTTTCCTCAACTCGATTAGGATTAATATCAAAAGCTTGCTCCACAATTTCCGAATGATTTTCTGCTGCTGCTGTAATTGATTCAGCCAAGTTTTGACATGCTACAAAACGATTGAGTACTTCTTGAATAAAAGGTTGAATCGCTAAGCATACACGGTCGTTGACATTAAAAGCTCGAATCATCGACCCTCGGTTGAAAGAAATAGCGTTGCTCATTTGCAAAATCTATACCTGCCTAATTACTATCAATAATACTGTTAGTAAATATCTTTACAAAATATCTATCAAATTATGGCGTTGCTGAATACGGGTATGAATTTAGATTTTGAGACGTTACATGTAACGTCTCTACACAGGTTTCGGTTGTCCCCAAAAGTTAATTCATATTTATGAAAGTGCAACGCCAAATTATCTATAAAACCACCTTGAAATAAACTATTGCGGCTTTTGCGACATAAGAAATTTATCACTTTTTATATTATCTAGAAATAATATTTACGTAACAATACTAATTGTTCAAATAAAAATAGCATTTGGCAACTGTGGTAATTACTTATTTTTTTACTCCAATCAAAATATTGTATGCGTGAATTACTTAGCTATTTTGCGTTGGATTCTGTATTTTGTAACCATGAACTCAACCAGCAGCCAAATTAGATATAAGTAAAAATACTATAGCTGATTGTTTTAAACGCACATAACATAGGATACGAAGTCCGGCGAAATACAATCTGTTAGATCGTAGCAAGAAAAGTCAGACTAAATTTTTGACGATAAAAATCACATAGGGTAACAGCAATGAGTATTGAAGCAGTTAATCAATTCTTGGAAAAAGTTGCACAAGACAGCAAGATTCAAGAAGAATTAGCCCAAGCAATGCAGGCTGAAAACGACCGT
>ERZ1740052.240-NODE-240-length-19315-cov-4.764746_pt1 | contig 19315 bp, 20 predicted proteins | sample MGYA00581750_ERZ1740052 | MGnify/ENA primary metagenome ERZ1740052 (study PRJEB43018, sample SAMN04849743) | marine metagenome | isolation source: floating plastic debris | place: Pacific Ocean | collected 2008-08-30 | study: EMG produced TPA metagenomics assembly...
GCTCGCAACGGGGTACAACGAATTTTCGATGCTGTCTCTGAGCGTCGCAGACTACCTAGCCCTTCCTGCAGTAGGCGTTGAAGTCAAAAATCGGCTGAAATACGACAATGTGTCCCTATCGCTACCCAGTCAGCGTGTCGACCGCTTTGATGAAAACATTGCCCACATTATCGGTGGTACCCGTAAAACTGGCCTCACGTTTGCACCAGAGGCGGGGACCCAACGTATGCGGGACATCATCAATAAAGGTCTAACCAATGAAGAACTGCTGCGGGGGGTAAAAACTGCCTATGAGCAGGGCTGGGACAAGGTAAAGCTCTATTTCATGATTGGTTTGCCAGGTGAAACAGATGTCGATGTCCTCGGCATTGCCGAAACCGTCCAATGGCTACGCCGCGAATGTCGCATCAAGGGTCGGCGGTCTCTTAACTTCAACATTACGGTCTCTAATTTTACCCCCAAGCCCCATACCCCATTTCAGTGGCATTCTGTTTCCACCAGCGAGTTCGAGCGCAAGCAAGCCATGCTCAAAGAAGTCTTTTGCTCCATACGCGGGGTGAAGGTCAACTTCACTGATGTGCGGATCTCAGCCATGGAAGACTTTGTGGGTCGAGGTGACCGACGACTTGCCGCCGTGGTTCGCCGCGCCTGGGAATTGGGGGCCGGGATGGATGCCTGGTGGGAAAGCCTTGAACGAGCCTTTAATGCTTGGACCCAAGCCATTGATGACGCTGGCCTCACCTGGAAATATCGCCAGGTCGAACAAGGGGAATGGAACCTAGATGAGTCTTTAGCTAACGAGCAACCACATGGGACCGATACCATCAGCAAATGGCAAGGTGTGATGGAAGCCCCACTCCCCTGGGACCACATAGACACGGGGATTGACAAAACCTGGCTCCAAGAGGATTTACAACGGGCTTTGGAAGCAGCAATTGTCCCTGACTGCTCGTTTGAGGGTTGTTCCCACTGCGGGGTATGTGGCACTGACTTTGGGCATAACGTCGTTGTCCCACCCTTACCTATTCCGTCATTTGAAGGCCATGGCAAACCCAAATCTGAGCGCTTACAACGGCTCAGGGTAACCCTTGGCAAACTGGGAGATATGGCCTTAATTGGTCATTTGGACCTGGCTAGGATGCTGGACCGGGCAGTTAGACGGGCAGCTCTGCCTATTTCGTTTACAGGGGGGTACCACCCAGGGCCACGGATTGCTCCGGCCAATGCCTTGTCTCTAGGAGCAACCAGCACTGGAGAAGTCATTGATTTTGAATTAACTGAGCAGATGGACGTCGCTGATTTCAGACAGCGATTACAGGAGCAGCTGTCTGATACCTTACCGATCTACGAGGTAGAAGAAGTTGATATCAAAGCTCCATCTGCTACTAAAGCACTGGAGCACGCAGACTATCTGTTAGCGATTACGGCTCAGGAGGATCATCGTCCTAGTCTTTGGCAACAATGGATTGATCAAATCCTTGCTACGGATGAAATTAGTGATACCCACACAACTAAGTCAGGCAAGGTCAAGCAGATTAACTTACGGGAGCGTTTAAACACGCTCGAAATAGTCCCAGAGCTACCGAACTCCCTGCCACCTAGCGTGCTGAATCGGCTATCTAGCGGAGATGCTACGGTGGTCCGATATGTGGGCAGTTGTCGCAACGATGGCAACATGCTGCGCCCCGAACAGTTACTGCGTATGTTAGAACGGCAACAGGAAGAAGCAAACCCTCTGCACTTAGTGCATGTACATCGGCAGCAACTGCTCTTAAAATAGCACCTCAGCATTTCACCGTTAAACAGCTATGAAATTTGCCCCATGGTCAGTGATTCCAGCGGTGTGTATGGCCTTTATGTCGGCCCGTCCTGGTGTAGCCCAATCATTGGTAGAGCAGGCAAACAGGGTTCGTCAAATCAATAGTCAACGGCCCACCGTTGATATCCCCGCTGTGGCTACTGATGCCACACCCTCTGCGGAGGCTTTTACGATACCGAGTCTATGGTGGCAGGAACAGCAGCAAGGAGAGGCCATCAACGGGAGGTTAATTGATAGTTGGCGAGCCTATGATGACACGGTCAGCCCCACCAGCTATGTAGACGTCATTGTCAACGGGCAAATATGGCCGGTTCTGAGTTATTTGGAACAGTACGCATTTATTACTCAATTTGGGGAAAGTTCTAAATCCTATGGTTATCAGCTGCGGATCTTTACGGGAGAGCGTTTAGTGGGGCTACATGTCTGTGACTTTCCCAGCGCAACCAACCAACCTACCGACAACACCAGTAACTCCACGACCGCACTGCCAGTTACGCCAAACTGCATTGTAGATTTAGACTACTTTGGTCAGGGGGCTATTCGCGGAGGGCGTCAGCGTTAAATAAATTGGATAGCACAGTCTGGGCACTGCTAGATAAGGGTAGTAGCACTTCACTATGGTCAGGCATGAGCAATGGCTGTTGCGGCAGCTGCTCTGGGACGTTCGCCCCAGGCACGAAAAATAAAGGCGATAATCCGTAGGTTGAGACCGAAATTTGAGTTGCAATGGGGGGCTGCCAGCAATATTCCATCCACGCTTGAGCGGTTTCGGTCATGTCTGCGTTGGCTGGAACAACCCAGAGATCGGTGGTTAATACCGTCCCTTCTTGGGGATGAACAGCCCCTAGCCGTCGGTAGCGAACGAGCGTCGCTAAGATATCACCGCTCCATCCCACGGCTAACCAGACGTCTTCATTGACTAATGCTTTGAGGTAGGCTTCGGAATCGAAAACCCTCACCTGTCTGTATAGGGCCAGTTGCTTTTAAGACAATCGCAGCCGCTAACCGGGGCTGGTTAGGCATAGCAATGCGGCCTGCCAGCTCTGGACGCCAGAGATCGGCCCATTTAGCGATTGGCTCGGTATAGGCATTCGATTGAAACATGGGCTTCTGATAGGCCATCATCAATCCCTGAACACGATAGGGTACGGCCCACAATGCTCCGATGGCTGTGGGGTTTCCTGATTGATCACGTCGCAGTAGCTGCTGCCAGGATTCGGGCAGCAGCTCTACAAATGCAAGCTCGGGTAATGGTTGAATGAGCTGTTGACGAATGGCATTGTCTAACCAAGGGTCGCTCAGGGTGACGAGCTGGGTGTCAACCGATTGGGTAGCACTCTCTTCTGTATCGGGGGCTCCCATAGAGAGTAGCCGACGCCATAGGGGGTCTACAGCAGGTTGAGGAGACTGCCATTGTTGTAACTGCTGATAGATATCTGCTAAAGACGAGGCCGCATCAAAGTCAGTGGGGGTGACTCGGTTAAAGGCCTTTAAAACTTGAGATGGCACTGAACGAGCAAGCAGTTTTATCTTTAGAGAGGAAGATGAACCAGGCCGACAGCTTGCGATCGCAACCCCCAACAATCCCCACAGTAACGTGCGCCGCTTTACCATCGTGTTCTACTACACCGCCTATCTAAACTAGCGCAATAGGTGAACACAATCCCAGAGTGCCCCTAAACAATCATTTCAATTTTGAGATCGGCTCACCTCAACAAAAAAGGAGGACGGTCTAATAGACCGTCCTCCCTTAAAGCTATTGATGAGACTCAGCCCTCAGCAATGGGGACCGAAAAAATCGTCTAGTCAAAGACAGCGGGTGCAGAGAATCGAGTCTTACCAGCTCCCCACATATCGCCCATGACCTTGGGCTGAAGCAAGATATAACCCGAGATGGCCGTTAGATCATCATCGGTGAGGCTACGCATTTTAGGAAAGATATCAGTACTTTGAGTACTTGGATGCAGCTCAGCAATCTCAGTTAACCCATCATAGGTAGTTGGGTTGTTCAAATAATCAACCAGAGCCTCTAAGTTGTTGCGGTTAGGATAAGCCCCTTCCAGTGCCTCAGGCTCTAAACCAACGTTGGGGTTAGTTTTGGTAACACCTTGTACATGGCATGTAGCGCAGGCGTAGTTAAATTGTCTCCGCCCCTGAGAAACCTGCTCTAAGGAAAGCACTACTGTATCACCCTGCTCATTCAGGGGGATGGTGCGGATTGTTTCATCTAGCTCAGCCGCCATCGCGCTGCCACCTACAAAAAGGTTGCCGACCAGAAAAACAGCCGCGACCACCAGCCAAATGTACTTTTTAAACATGATTCTCCTCGAAATGGATCGCCATCAAATACCCAACACAGCACGACGCATTAAACCCAAAAATCAGGCGATGCTCGCAAGTTACAGCTATCTAATTATTCAGGTAGCCAATAGTTAATAACTATCATGCCACCGATAGGACCAATTCCCAAAACAGTTACAGGATTGACTAAATCACAGGTTTGATCTGCACATGTTGATTGGTGGCAGCCCGCTCAAACGATCCATTGCTCAGACTAGACGGTGCTGCAGGTAGCTGATGTAAACGAATCAGCTGGGCAATCGTATCCTTAAGCTGGGTCCGGGGAACAATCGTATCGATAAACCCGTGTTTCAAAAGATATTCCGCTGTTTGAAAGTCTTCTGGCAGCTTTTCCCTAAGGGTTTGTTCTACCACGCGCCGTCCAGCAAATCCAATCGTAGCGTTGGGTTCCGCCAGAATAATGTCACCTAACATGGCAAAACTGGCGGTCACCCCTCCGGTCGTAGGGTGCGTCAGAATAGGCATGTATAGCAGGCGACTATCACGATGACGTTCTAGGGCAGCTGAAATTTTAGCCATTTGCATCAGGCTCAGCATCCCTTCTTGCATACGGGCACCGCCTGAAGCACACACAATCACCACCGGCAATCGAGTCGCCGTGGCCTGCTCAATCAAACGGGTCAGTTTCTCACCGACAACTGAGCCCATGCTGCCGCCCATAAAGCGAAAGTCCAAACCCCCCAGGGCTACCCCTTCACCATTGAGCTGGCCTGTGCCCGTTTGCACCCCATCATTTAACTTGGTCTTAGTTTGCATATCGCGCAGCCGATCGCTGTAGGCTTTGCGATCGCGAAATCTTAAGGGATCCTTTGGCGTAATTTTCTGATCCAGAGGCTGCCAGGTATCTGCATCGATCAGCTGATTGATGCGCTCATCGCTAAAGACGCGGTAATGGTAGTCACACTCTGGACAGACCATCTGGTTGGCCCTCAGATCCTTGGTGTAAGTTAAAACCCCACACTCGTCACACTTTGTCCACAAACCGTCAGCAATTTCTCGCTCCTGACGATCGGGGCTAATGGGGCTTTCTTTTTTACGATTTGCAAACCAATCAAAGAGGGACATAAACCCTGTTCTCGATACGTAGTGTTTTTCAATCCTACCGGTTTGCCCATACCCCTGACGCAATTGACGCCGATTTTATCGCCACCAGATAGTACAGCTGACCTTAAAAGAACAGGCTCAAGTAGCCTTGTATCAAGGCATTACCAAAAAATAAGCTAATTCCTGCACCGAAGGCTAAAAATGGACCAAAGGGAATCGGCTGACGACGATCTACCCAGCCCAGTGACATTGCCAGCCCCCCACCTAATACCCCCATAAAAGAGGCCATTAGGACACTTAGCTACATCCCCTGCCACCCTAACCAGGCCCCCAGCATCGCCGCTAGCTTGCCATCACCACCGCCCATCGCCGGCTTCCCCAAGGCGATAGACCCCAAAAAACTAATGCCATCAAACAACCACAGACCCAAAATACTGGCTGCAACACTGGCCGCCAGGGTAGGAATCACCGCTATATTGGCGGCATTGGCCAAACATGCTTGAGCCAGCCAACCCAGACACACCCCTGACATCGTTAACCCGTTGGGTAGTGTCAGGGTATCTAGATCAATTAATGTGAGGGCCAACAGCCAACTGACCAGCCCCCAATATAAAGGCGTCTCCAGGCTCCAGCCAAACCGCAAAAATTTGACCACAAACAGAAGCCCGCCCAGCAGTTCCAACAGGGGATAACGGGGAGAGATAGAAGCTCGACAGTAGCGACAGCGCCCCCTCAACCATAGCCAGCCAACGACGGGCACATTGTCATAGAGCTTTAAGCGCGTAAAACAGCGCGGACACCGAGAGGGCGGCGACAGCAATGAAATCCCTGCGGGCAGCCGATAAATAACAACATTGAGAAAACTGCCAATTGAGGCCCCCAGCACAAAGACAAAGGCACAAGGCAGCAAAGGATATAACATTGGACCTAGTGCAGGCCTGGCTCAAGCTGAGTTAATGGAATAAAACTTTCATGGGGTAGAAGTACGGGCTTAGCACCAAAAATGAGCTTGCCACGGCGAGTAGTCCGACCAATGGCCACCCCAATCGGCCGCTCAATAATCTCAGGATGAACCTCGTAATAGGTGCGGTAAATATGGCGAGCGGCCCGTAACAACGCCGGGTCTAACATGGACGACGGCGACCGCAAATTAAGCGGGCTACGCTGAACACCGGTTGCTACCACACTGGGATGTACCGCCGCTTCACTATGGTTACCGTACTCTGGTCGCTGTAAAGATGGCACGACTGAATACTCCCTCTTGCTGGATAAAAAGTCAGTTAACTACACCAGAGCTGATTTTTGAGAAAAACCCAACCCTACATGTGCTGAAGATACCCCATCGCCACAGCTTATAACTGTAGCTTTTTGTCAAAATCGTGAAAAATTTGCCTTGGGCACTGCGCGAAAGAGCACCCACAGACACGATGCTCTTGTTCAGTACAATAATACTAGCTGCCATTGATAGATTACGCCAAGGTAGCTGGCACCAAGAAGATACCCCTCAGACTAACCCAACGCCTGCAAAAGTGCCTGTCCCATCGCCTTACAGCCAACAGCCGTCATGCCATCGGCCATAATGTCCCCAGTACGATATCCCTGATCTAGCACCGTATTCACGGCGGTTTCGATCATGTCCGCCGCTTGGGGCTGGCTTAATCCATAGCGCAGCATCATGGCAGCGCTAAGAACCTGAGCCAATGGGTTGGCCTTATCTTCGCCAGCAATATCTGGAGCTGAGCCATGCACGGGTTCAAAGACGCCGGGGCCAGAGGACCCCAAACTGGCTGAGGGCAACATGCCAATACTGCCTGTGAGCATTGCGGCCGCATCGGACAAAATATCCCCAAACAGATTACCGGTGACGATGGTGTCAAACTGCTTGGGCCAGCGCAGCAGCTGCATAGCGGCATTATCCACATACATGTGGCTGAGGTCTACATTGCCATAGTCAGTCGCGAGGGCGGTAATGCGATCGCGCCACAGCTGAGATACCTCCAACACATTGGCTTTATCAACCGAGCACAGACGGCCCTGACGCTTTTGGGCGGCTTCGAACGCCACGCGACCAATGCGGTCAATTTCAGACCCCGAATCGGCCATGGTATAGCATCCCAGCTGATCGCCATCAGCTTCAAATACACACCGGGGTTGCCCAAAGTAGAAGCCCCCGGTTAGTTCACGCACCACCATAATGTCCACCCCTTCAATCACATCTCGCTTCAGGGATGAGGCATCAATTAACTGGGGTAGGATCGTTGCCGGTCGCAGATTGGCAAATAGCTCAAGCCCCGCCCGCAGACCTAACAGTCCTGTTTCTGGACGCTGGGCTCGGGGTAGCGAGTCCCACTTATAGCCACCAATAGCGGCCAGCAGTACCGCATCACTCTGACGACAGGTCTCTAGGGTTTCCGGTGGCAACGGATTGCCAGTGCCATCAATGGCGACACCGCCAATGGGGGCTTCAGTAAAGTCAAACTGCTAATCTATCTAGGCACCAACCGCTGTCAGCACATCTACGGCATCCGCGATAAATGCGGGACCAATGCCATCGCCGGGGAGAAGGGTAATACGGAACTGCTGGGTCATGGAAGCTTATTTCAGGATCTTGGGTGATCGGGACATCATATTGTATGCATGGTGCAGCACTGGAAATAAGAGAGCCATGGGTGACTACATTTATCTTCATGGGTTTGCGTCTGGGCCACAGTCCTATAAGGGGCAGTGGATGCGATCGCAATTCCAAACCCAAGGCATTGAACTACAGCTCATGGACCTCAACCAAAGGGACTCTGCCCACCTCACCCTCACACGCCAGATCAACCAGGTGCTAAACCACCTCCAGAGCCCCACAACTCTAATCGGCTCTAGTCTAGGCGGTCTTACAGCAGCCTGGGTCGCCCAGCGATCTCCCCATATCCAGCAGCTGGTCTTACTCGCCCCTGCATTTCAATTTTTAGACCAGTGGTTACCGCGTCTGGGCCCAGACCAGCTGCAGCAGTGGAAAACCAGCGGCTGGCTCTCGGTCTACCATTACGGTTGGCAACGCCAAGAACGTCTACACTACAAATTTCTCACCGACGCCCAAGCCTATGACGACAGCCAATTAACTAAGCCGACTCCCACCCTCATAGTCCATGGCAGTCGCGACGAGGTGATTGACCTCAAAGCCAGCCAGCACCACAGCAACCAGCGACCTTGGATCAGGCTACACCCCCTAGACACAGACCATGGCATGGCAGACGCCATGGAGGTAGCCTGGCCAACCATCAAAGAGTTTTGTCAGCTGTAAAAATGGCACAATAAAGGCTCGCCTATTGTTTTGCCCATGCTGCCCTTCTTGCGCCCTGATCTGGCCAATCTCAAAGCTTATCAGCCCCATCCTCCCATCCCAGAGCCCTACGATCAGCTTGATACTAATGAGAGCCCGATTGATCTACCCGCTGATGTCAAAGCATCACTAGCAAATCATTACCAGCAATCCATTGCCGCCAACCGCTATCCAGATGGTGGGCATGGGGCTTTAAAGCAGGCCATCGCCGGTTATGTATCAGAATCAGCTGGTGGCGCAACGGCAGCCAATATATCTGTGGGCAACGGGTCCGATGAGCTGATTCGCTCATTGTTAATTGCGACAGCTATTAATAACGGCGCAATCTTGGTGGCCAGTCCCACCTTTTCCATGTACGGCATCTTGGCTCAAACACTAGGCGTCCAAGTTATAGACGTTGGTCGCACCGATGACTTCTGTATCAATTTAGACATCGCCCAGACAGCAATCGAGAACAATTCTGTTCGGGTTGTGTTTATGGTGCATCCCAACTCCCCGACGGCTAATGGCCTCAACATGGGGGAAATCGAATGGCTCCGACAGCTGCCCAACGATGTGCTGGTAGTCATTGATGAGGCATATTTTGAATTCAGCCAGCACACCCTCGTGGCCGATAGCCTGAGCCGTAGCAATTGGGTCGTGCTCAGAACCTTTTCTAAGGCATTTCGCCTCGCCGCCCACCGCGTGGGCTATGCCGTCGCCCAACCCGACTTAATTGAAGCCCTGGAAAAAGTTCGACTTCCCTATAATCTGCCTAGCTTTTCCCAGGCAGCCGCACTCACCGCTCTGGCCCATCGCACCTCACTTTTGGCAACTTTAGAAACCACCGTTAAGGAACGGCAACAGATGGCCACCTGGCTGAGTGAGCAACCGGCTATTACGCCATGGCCCAGTGCGGCTAATTTTATTTACTGCCGTTTGAGCAACAAGGGGATAGCTCAATTGGGGATGGAGCAAGCTGAAGGATTACACCACATTTTCAGCACCCTGCGTCAGCAAGGCACATTGATTCGATATACCGGCGGTGGACTACGCATTAGCCTGGGCACACCCGAGGAAAATGATCGCACACGGGCAAATTTGCAAACCGTTATTGGTTAAATTGGCCAATTGTCATACGCCAAACATGGGTAGGGGCGTTCCATGGAACGCCCCTACGAAAATCGGCACATTCTAACGGTCTAGGCCCAAACGAACGCGCCGCACGGTTTGGGGTAAAACGCCAACCATCAGAGCAAATGCTTCATTGGGCACGTTGTCGATGGTGCCTTTGTCAAAATAGGTTTTGAACTGATCCAGGATCATCTGGGCCCGATCGTTGGAGCGGGGCTGATCGGTAAAGTTTTGGGTCAGACGAATCCACTGGAGGCGGATCTTGAGCGCCTTTTGATGATCTTCATGATCATCGGGCTCAATCAGAGACAGGTTGCCCAAAGGAATAATTTAGTGGCATCCCTGGTCAAAATCACCGCCCACCGCTGCCCCAGGACCAGCAAATTCGGCGTAGAACTCTCGAAAAATAATCAGACCGTTGCGACGGCGACTGTTGACGACTAGTAAATCGCCACGGTTTATCTTTTTAAGCAAACTGTCAACAGCTAGTGTTTCATTCACAGGCACGTTGGAACTAGAACCGGAAGACTGCTTGGCGCGCTCAGCCCACCACTTCACCGTACTATCTTCTAGATGCATAGCATCACCGGGGGATAGTTTGGATTGCACGGTGAACATATGGGGACGCTTTCGGCCCAAGTGTCGAACCGAAGAAGAATAGAGTGGCAAAGGGTTGGATTGAGCATCCATCATGTTAGAGAGTCTACCTAGGGCTGAGGTAATCCAGACTAATTACTCTTACTTTGATACGAACACATTGATTTAGTGCACTAAATCAGCAGAGTTTTATACAGTCTTTGATAGTTACCAGTCCCTCCTCATACTCACTACATAAAAAATAATATTTATCAGGAGGATATGGATGGTTTCACGGTATGAGGGGTGAGAAGCATGGTATCGAAAGTACGCCCAAATTGCTGGCAATACTTAAACGACGGGACTTTTAATATTCTCTAAGAAATGACTAACCTAAGTAGTTAAATATTTAGAAAAATAACTCTTTCACCATCATTTGACGCCGTCGCCAGGGGGATTTATCACTGACGCGATAGCCAATCTTTTGATACAGCGCCAGGGCAGATGGGTTATCGGTGGCGACATGGAGATAAAGCTGACGACATCCCCAGGTTTGAACAATGGCCTCACAGGCGATGAGCATTTGCTGGGCGATACCGCGACGACGATGGCGATAGTCAACAGCCACATTGGCAATGTAGGGACGGCGCGGTTGCAAGGGTTGCCAAAACTGCGATCGCAACGAAATTTCCACCGTACCCACAATCGCAGCCCCAACCGTCTGCACAACCAGACACTCATACTGATGGGGCGAATTCTTTAAACGCCGCTTAATATCTTCTTGAATGCCCAGCCGCATAAGGGGGTAAAGCCAACGCTTGAAGTGCCGTTCGGGGTAAAAGCTTGTTAACAGCAGCTCGCCTAATTGAGATAGATCTGCAGGCTGGGCGGAGCGTAACCGATAGTCTTGGGGCAGGGTGCTAGCCCGATCCCAGTTGAGTCTGGACATGGTGAGCGACTAAACAGCTTGGGAACTCTTGATAGGACCATTCAACCAGGTAATGCCCAGATTAAAGGCGGTAACACCTGGGTTGCTTCTTGAATATATGGAAGCAGAGGTCAACGGTGCACTACATGACAACCTCTTTCAACAGTCGGTTAAAGACACAACAGGGTGCATGGCTAGCCAAACGCACAATCGACGAGTTCATACATCCAAGCCCAAGATTTTAATTGTTGACGACGAACCCCATAATTTAGACCTACTTCAGCGGACCTTTTATCGCGACTTGCAGGTGCTGCGGGCAGACAACGGTCAAGCCGCGTTGCTCAGTTTGGCTCAGCATCCCGATACGGCGGCCATTATTTCAGATCAGCGCATGCCTAGCATGAGCGGCACAGAACTGCTGCTACAAGTCGCGCACCAGTATCCCAACATTATCCGCATTATATTGACCGGCTATACCGATGTGGCGGATCTAGTCGAAGCCATCAATACGGGCCAAGTTTTCAAATACATCACTAAACCCTGGGTAGAAGACGAGCTGCGAGCGGTCGTTCAACAGGCCATCGATACCCACCTGCTCCTAAAGTCCCGTACCCAGGAGCTCGATCGCATCCTTGAACAAGAAACATTGCTCAATGAAATTACCCACACCATCCGCAGTGCCGAAACATCTGAGGAGATGCTAGAGGTCATTGCTCAGACCCTGGGAAAAACATTTGAAGCCGATTACTGCGTGCTACGGCCCCTCTATGATTTACCCAACCAACCACAGCGCTGCTGGACCTATCAGGCACCCTCAGCCAGCCCCGTAGAGGAGCAAACCCTGACAGAAACAGCCATAGACACGGATCACCTGCGGGTGATCCAGGCGTCAGATCTAGCAGTCCCCCATGGCAGCCTGCCTATTGCCTATCTAACCCTTGCCCCACACACCAGCGTTCTCATACCGCACACGAGCAAACGCGAACCCCTGGCCATCATAGCCAAACACCACTGCCAGCGGCCTAACCACTGGGGCACCAGGCCACTCAAGCAGCTCAAGACCCTCACCGACCAAGCCGCCTTAGCCCTGGCTCAAACGTGGACCTACGAGCGGGTTCAGGCCTTGGCTCAACGGGAGGTTTTAATCAACACCATTACCCAGGCCATTCACGGGAGCTTAGAACCCAAGCAAATTTTTTCGGCCAGTACCCACAAATTGGGCCACGCTCGCCAGACGGATGGCTGTGCGCGTTCCCTCTGGACCCAGGATGATGACTATGTGGACTGTGTTGGCCTGTACGATGTCAACCAAGCCAATATCCTGACGCTGCCCACATCCCAAGTCAAAATCAGCGAAAACCCTATCTTGCAAGAACTGTTGACCAGTCGGTCTCCGGTGGTCTTCGATGATTTGTCTAAATCAGCGTCCCAAACGCCCATACGTCTATCGTTTCATACCCAAGCAACGGCATTACTCTTGGTGCCCCTGATTACCGATGGGCAAATCATCGGCAGCATTAGCCTGCGCCAAACCCAGCCCCGCCATTGGCATATGGAGGAAATTAACCTGGCCCAGGCGGTCGCCAACCAGGCCGCCATTGCCGTGCAGCAGGCCAGACTCTATCAAACAACGCGGCAACAGGCCGAGCAGCTCTTAGCCTTAGACGCGCAAAAAACCACATTCTTTCAGAATATTTCCCACGAGTTTCGCACCCCCCTAACACTGACCATTGGTCCATTAGAGTCAGCGGTAGAGCAAGGTACAGGACTCCCCTTAGATCAGTCCGTTATTGCCCTGCGTAATGCTCGGCGATTGCTACGTCTAGTCAATCAGCTACTCGACCTACAGCGTTTAGATGCAGGTCAGATGCAGGCCACCTTCTATCCGTGCGACTTTGCCCAGGTGGTGAAGGGGGTGGCCGAATCGTTTCAGGCCTATTGCGATCGCAAACACATTCGCCTCACCACTCAGATTCAGCCCTGCCCATCGGTGTATTTAGACCTGGAAAGGTTTGACAAAGTGCTGTACAACATCCTTTCCAACGCGGTGAAATTCACCCCCGCAGGTGGGGCCATTCAAATCACCCTCAACACCTTTGAAAAAAGCTGCTACCTAGAAATCGAAGACACCGGCATTGGTATCCGCAAAGAACAGTTACCCCATATTTTTGAGCGTTTTCAACAGGCCGACGGCTCCGCTAGCCGCACCCATGAAGGCACTGGGTTAGGACTGGCCCTGGTCAAAGAACTAGTAGCGTTACATGGCGGCGATGTACGGGTTTCATCGGCCTATGGAGCCGGCACCCTCTTCACGGTCGAACTTCCCTTAGGGGCCGACCATCTGCCCACCGACCGAGTGAGCACCACCAGTCGCACCCTTGAACAACAGCGCGCTGCCATAGAGCTAGCCGATCTTCAACACGAAGTAGCCTCAGATGAGCCAACCGTCGCACCGACTGACATTACCACCGACGCACCGACATGCCCTTTACCCAATGCCACCTTGCCCCACCAGGGAGCCAAGATCCTCGTCGTTGACGATCATCCAGATTTACGTCGTTATGTGGCAAGTATCTTGCAGCGTCAGGGCCATCACATTAGTACTGCCCACAACGGAGCCACTGGCCTAGAGGTAGCTCACCAGGTCCACCCCCAGCTGATCATTACGGACCTGATGATGCCCCAAGTATCGGGTTTAGAACTCATTCAGCAGGTGCGCCGCGATCCTGAGCTACAGGGCATTCCAATTATTCTACTCACCGCCAATGTGGATGATGACACTCGGCTAGAGGGCACTGAACAAGGGGCAGATGCCTATATATCTAAACCATTTAAAGATCGAGAACTCCTGGCAGAGGTGCGTAATCTGCTAGCACTAAAAGCCAGTGAACGCCAGGTGGTAGAACTCAACCAGTACCTGACTAACTCGGTTCTCAAGCGATTTTTACCAGCTACCCTGGTGCAAAAAGCGGCCCACGGAAATCTGCAGCTCAACCTCACCCCAGAACCCCGCCTAGTGACCGTACTCTTTAGCGACATCGTCGGGTTTACTCAGCTCTCCAATACGTTGCGATCTCGCCGAGTCGCTGAACTACTCAACGAATATTTTGAGGTCATGACCCAGGCCATTTTTGACCAGGGGGGCACCGTGGATAAATTTATGGGTGATGCGGTCCTCGCCCTCTTTGGAGCACCAGAATCCCTCAGCCCAAATGAACAGGTACGACGTGCGATCGCAGCGGCTCGACACATGTACCAAAACTTAGAAGAGTTAAACCAGCGATGGCAGGGGGTCCCCAACGTCACGTTTCGCTGTGGCATCCATCAAGGCACCGCCGTTGTCGGCATGTTTGGCAGCTCTCAACGAGCCGACTACACCGCCATTGGCCCCAGCGTCAACATCGCCGCCCGGCTACAGGAAGCCGCCAATGGCAAAAGTATTTTGGTCTCCGCCGCCGTTGCCGACTACCTAGACACCCAGGAAATTATTAAATCGAGTTCCCTCAAACTTAAAGGAATTGACGAAACCGTCTTAACATTTACGGTCAAAACCTCAATGTCGTCAGAACTAGACAATCGCGGCAAACACTAAGCGCCAGCAGACACCCGCACCAGACCACCGCTCAGGCGACGACGCTTTAACCCGTTGGTAATCCATAGCTATGCATGATGTGACGCATCCGCTTTTTTGCCCGTGATACCCGTTTTCGCAGCGTAGCTTGGGTGGGAATATCCGTTTCTCCCAACGAGGCCAAACGATCTGTAATTTGCTCCCACGACAGTCGCTCAATGGTACGCCACACCAGCAGCTGAGCCGTGTGATCATCCTCACGGGATAGGGTCCTCAGCGCTTTATAGAGCAAATCGATTTCATGGCGCAGATCGATTTCTTCTAGCACATAGTCGGGTTCAGCACTGATGCGATATTCAATATCTTCATAACTCTGAGATGCCTGACGCTGGGCCTGACGACTTTTTTCGCGCACAATATTAAACGCAGTGCGCTTGAGCCAGGCATGGGGGTTGTAAATCATTTCACCCGTTCGTTGCTTAGCCTTACCCCTGAGATAAGCCTCAAACAAAATTTCATGGGGCTCTAACTGATGCATGAGCCGAAACTGATAAAGATGACGACGTACAGTCGCTAATGTGGAATACGCGTAGGAATTACCGCCACCTAATATTTCTGAAAGGGCAAGATCCAAAACATCCAATAAAGGCAAGTCAGGGTGGTCAGCCATACCAATGAGCCGTTTGATTTTATTTATTGCATCTGTCAGGTTAGTTAGGACAACGGATATCCTTGAAAGCCTCAAATTACAACAGCTAACCTAACTCACAACCGACGTTGGCATCACCTCTCCTTGGGAGATATGCATTCGTCAATTGCTCTATAGTGACGTTCAGCTTGAACCTGTGACATTCCGCATGGTGTCTATGGTTATTCAAATATCCGTAGATCTGCTGACCAAGCACCGCCATTTCTCCCCAGCGGTTTAGGCCAATCGAGCACCAATCAGAAATTTGTCGTCACAGTAGCGTAGCCACAATCACTAACTCCTTAGCGCACATCACCGGAGAGGCTCCTATGTTTAGCCGCCCTAGCCATCTCGATATCAGCGATTATGCCCAAGAACATCGGGATTTGATCCAGACTTATTGCCAGCTAACAGTACAGCCTGCACTCAGCAATAGTGACACCACACGTCTAGCTGACATTTTGGCAACGGCTGAAACAGGTCCCTTAATTAGATTTATACTGGATGAAGCCGACCATATGTTGGCCCATTTATACAATTTTATTGATGATAGGGATATTGCAGAACAACAGCAAAAATTGCAGACAAGCCTCAGCGATGCATGGCTAAACCAGGCATTTCAGGATCTGGCCTACCGGCTGCAGGCTTCCCAATGTCAAAGTCTGCAGCAGTACCTTAAGGAACAGGGTTTTTACGAGGGCGCTATTGACGGTGTGTTAGGACAATCCACCAAAGCTGCTATGCAGAAATGTTGCGACCAGCAGGGTGAATTGCCACAGCCTTTCCCCATAAATACCCCCGATGTAGTCAGTTAGCAAAACGCACCATAGTCTTTTAGTTCAAGGGTTTAGGCCACTTATTAATGTCCTGGCATCTGTCCCAGTCGATGTATTGACCATTACCATCGCCGTCACATCTCTACGGATGGCATCACTAGTTAATAAGTAAGGCTAATGGAATCCCTTAAAGAGCACTATGGAATCGAAGCTTCAACGCTTAATCGAACGTTACCAGCAGGGTGAACGTATGTTTCACGGTTGGGACTTAAGTGGCTGCGATTTGAGCCACTTGCAGCTGAGTGAGATCGATCTGAGCTATAGCGTCTTGAGTCAGGCCTGTTTAGTTGGCACAGATTTGGAATGGGCCATTTTGCGTGATGTGAATCTCACAAATGCTAACTTGACCCACGCCCATCTGCACCGGGCCAATCTGCGGCGGGCTAATCTGACAACGGCCACCTTAAAACAAGCAGACCTCAGGGCCGCCGATTTGAGCGGTGCCACTATCGTCAATACGATTTTTGATTATAGCAATCTGTGGGGAGCTATCGCTCCCAATGGGGTAAGCCCACTGCAGCAGGTCCGTTAGGGCATCTACTCTACCCGCAGACGTCGGGTAATGACCACCAGACCGTCTTCTCGGATCAATAGCCCGGACACCCAGAGATTATCGGCACTAGAAGGGGCATCACCAAGCTTAAACAACCCACCGGCTGATAAAAGCTCTAAATCGATGGGGCGTGGAACAAAGAAATCTTCTGCGGTGGTGCCTTCTTCTAAGGCAGCCCCGAGTAAATAGCGTTCCCCCAGGGGCTCTTGCACAATGGCATCAAACCCATAGCTATCGCCGGGCACCGCCCGCTCCGGCAAAATCACGATGACGTCTGGAGCAGGGGTCGCAGAATTTAGCTGGTTGCGCTCCGATAAAATTTCTTGAAAGGTGATTTTGTCATCGACAAACTGCTGACGGGAGCGAATCACTGACTCTAGGGTGAGACGTCGAGGCGTCGTTTGGACTCCGTCAATATATGTCACCGTTTCGGCAACATAACCACCGTCAACTTCATCCCAGGACTGTAGCTCTACTCGATAGCTCAGGGTGTCGTAGCGCTCCCATAGCTGGGGCAATGTGGCTTCTAGGGTGGCATAGCTAAAGCCGTCTTCGTTAGTGAAGTCATCGGCATAGAATGCCATCACGGCTTCTATGTCTTGGGCATTGGAGGCAGACTCAATCTGCTCTAGAGCACTGACTAGGGCGGCAGGCGCTGTTTCTGGAGACGCCGCTTGGACCGGCGCACTCACTATACTCATCCCCAGCACACCCAGCGAAAGTAGAGACCAGCGGCAAGGATGAATCATTAGTAAAGTCCTCGGTGACAATAGTCGTAACGATAGGTAACACAGTGGGTAAATCAGCAAAAAGATACTATCTTGAAGCCACCCTGTCTGACCCACCAACACGATGACTCAGAAAGTGCTGCCCCATAAGCACCAATTCAGCGGATAATAGCTTTTGGCTAAGTTACCCCCAAAGATAACCCTAGGCCCAATTTTTACAGTAGAAACAGCTAGCTCGCCTGATTTTTTGACAGTAGCGGTTACTAGATGGCTTAGGTCTTTCACATTATGGACGACAGACAAGGAAATGGTGAAGCCAATAAGGTCTTGATTGCCGCTAGTGGTACGGGTGGTCATCTTTTCCCTGCGATCGCAACCGCCGAAAAGCTCAACAGCACCATCGAATGGTTGGGAGTACCCGATCGTTTAGAAACCGAGCTTGTCCCCAAACACTACCCCCTCCATACGGTCCGCATGGGTGGTGTTCAGGGCAAACTGGGCTTAGGCACATTAAAGATCCTGGCTCAATTTGTTCAAGCCACCTTGGCCACACGTCGCCTGCTAAAACAGGGGGAGTTTCAAGGGGTGTTTACCACCGGGGGCTACATTGCCGCACCGGCCATTATTGCCGCCCGCAGTTTGGGCTTACCCGCCATATTGCACGAATCAAACGCTATGCCGGGTAAGGTCACACGCTGGCTCAGTCGCTGGTGTTCGCTGGTGGCCATTGGCTTTAACGAAACCCGCCAATACTTACCAAAGCAGGCAAAGACAGAATGTGTGGGCACACCGGTGCGATCTCAGTTTTTGGCCGATAGCAATGCCAGCCTCACAGACCTAACCATCCCTGACAACGCCCCCTTGATTGTGGTGGTCGGCGGCAGCCAGGGAGCTGTCGCCGTCAATAAATTAGTGCGGGCAGCAGCACCGGCCTGGTTTGACAAAGGCTGGTGGGTGGTTCACCAAACCGGCACCAACGATCCAGACACCGACAGTCTGAGTCACACCCAATATATTCACCGTCCTTTCTTTAAAAATGTGGCCGCCCTATTTAAGCGAGCCAATCTTGTCATTAGTCGGGCTGGGGCTGGCACCCTCACCGAGCTAGCCATGACCCACACCCCATCCATTTTGATTCCTTACCCGTTTGCAGCGGATGATCACCAAGCCTATAACGCCAACGCTTTTGGCTCAGTGGGGGCCAGCAAAGTTTACCGACAGTCAGACCTAAACGGCGACACTCTGAAAAACCAGGTTGTAACCCTGCTCGAGACACCAGAGGAACTAAACTGCATGAGGGTTGCAGCAGAAACCTTGGCCGTCAACGACAGTGCAGACCGGCTAGCCGAACTATTGCAAAAAATGATGGGATAACGCGCAATCAATACCCGCTGCTCAAGCCAGCCACTGAGTCTGGCACAACAGCTCCGGGCTGGTGGGACCAAATGTTTCAGAAAAATGCAACTTGAAAACCTAGCCGTTACTGACTTAAAGGATGAACCGATCAGTTAGACATGCTATTTGACAGGATCTTGCAGATAAAATCATCTCGAGGATCAGCAACGCCAAAACCTAAGTACCGGCGGTAACGGTCAGCTGACCAACCATGCCCGCCTCGGCATGACCGGCAATCGAGCAGTGTAGCTCATAGGTCCCCGGTTTCTGGGGAATCAACACCCATTCAGCCTCGGCATTGGGTTTGAGTTCCAACTCATGGATAGCTCCCTTTACTTCAACCTGTCCTGCTTCCACCTTCTGGGTCCAAAT